>Ga0307468_100000020_pt1 | contig 140156 bp, 99 predicted proteins | sample atmdna_FD_203085 | JGI IMG/M metagenome (GOLD analysis project Ga0307468, IMG submission 203085) | Hardwood forest soil microbial communities from Morgan-Monroe State Forest, Indiana, United States - atmos_gases AM2C_05 | ecosystem: Environmental > Terrestrial > Soil > Temperate forest > Bulk...
AAAGAGGAGAATGCCGAAGCGATGTTGGGGTTGCGGACGCTGCGGGCAAGTGGGGAGTGGGAATCATATTGGGAAGATTTACGTCAAGCGGCGGCTTGATTCTGAGTCCCACTTTTAATTGCACCCGCTGGATGCAATATGCGGCTCCAGAGATGGGCCACAAAGACACCAAAGCACAAAGAGACACGAAGTCTTCGTGATCCTTCGTGTCTCTTTGTGGCTTATCTCCTACTGATGATTGCCAACCGCTCTAATCCCCCGTCGAGGCGAGCGGGTTGCCAGCATTCCATTCGAGCTTGAGCGCCGGCTTCGCCTCAACCACCCCGCCGAAGCGCCGGTCGCGCTTCTGATATTCGATCAAGGCTGAAACAAAGGCGCGCTCATCAAAATCGGGCCACAGGGTTTGTGTAATGTAAATCTCGGAATAGGCGATCTGCCAGAGCAGGAAATTGCTGATGCGGGTTTCGCCGCTGGTGCGGATGAGCAGGTCGGGATCAGGCAGCATATGTGTGTAGAGCTTCGATTCGATGGTCGCTTCGTCGATCTCTTCGGGGCGCAAACGACCGGCGGCAACTTCTTCGGCAAGGCGGCGGCAGGCGTCGACCAGTTCTGTGCGTCCGCCGTAATTGATGGCGATGTTCAACTGCAATCCGGTGTTCTGCATGGTCGCCAGTTCGGCCCGGCGAATCTGCTCAAGCACGGAAATGTGCAACCCGTCGCTGCGGCCAATCAGGCGAAAGCGAATATTATTGTCGCGCAGCGCCTTCAGTTCCTTGCGCAGAAACTCCATCAACAGATCCATCAGGGCGCGGATTTCCAGGCGCGGGCGCTTCCAGTTCTCTGTTGAAAAGGCATAGAGCGTCAAGCACTCAAGCCGCAATCGCGCCGCAGACTCGACAGCGCGGCGCACGGCGTCAGCGCCGGCGCGATGGCCGGCAATGCGCGGCAGGCTGCGCCGCGCCGCCCAGCGGCCATTGCCATCCATGATGATGGCGACGTGCGCAGGCAAGCGCGCCGGGTCGAGTTCAGCCAATAGCGATTCGTCCAGCTTGCTGCTGGTCTTCGCCAGATCAATTCGTCGCATTGCCATAATAAGGTTCCCCTTGCCCTTTCGATCTCCAAAGATTAAGACAGCGCCAAGCGCCCGCCGGTTTCATAAAAGCGTCGCCGGCAATCTTCATTCGGCGTTCACAGCGGCGGCAGGGCGATGCGCTTCTTGCCAGAGAAGATCGTATCGAGTATGTCGCCGAGCGCGCCGCCGGAGATTCGTAGTTGCACAATGCGCGCCGTCGCCGGCAGATCAAAGATAACTTCCGTGACGCATGACGCGCCTGCGGCAATCGGCGCGGCGCACAACTCGCCTGGCGGGCGGGTTGCGTCAAACGCCCGCTGCACATCGACAGACCAGTGATATTCGTTGCCCTGCTCGTCCAACAGAACGACGGTTGATTTATCGAACGTGAAGTCGACGCGCCGCGCGTGATTGGCAATCTTCATCGTGACCAGCGCGTAAACCCCCTTCGCAGGTTGCGGCTCAGAGGCGTTGCCAATGGTTGCTGCCTGGCGCACGCCGAGCGCCGCGAAGGCGAAGTCGTCATATTGAATTTCCTGATTTAAACCGACGACCTGCGGGTGACGATTGAGGAGCGCCAAAATTCCTAGCAGTACAATGCAGATGATCAGCAGCGCGGCGAGACTCAATGAGATTTTTTTCCAATTCATTATCAATCCAACTTCATGGCCAATTCGCGGCAATCAGGCGGGGGCAAAAAAGAGATTAAGCCAATCGCACGCCGAAGAAATGAGCCGCCGGTGAGAAAGTTGTGAGAAACCTCAAGGCGCATTGAATTGACTGCGGAGCGCGGCGGAATTCCGTCAATTTGCCTGAATCCCGCGCCGCTGCCGCCGCGCCGCGCGGCTGACCGCGCGGCGACAAAAGCGAATAAATTCATCTGGTTTAGCCGCTGCCGTGCGATTGCGGGTTTACCTGGCATCGCGATTGCTGTAATACCTGACAGCCCCCAAGGTTTTCTCGGTCAGGAGATGATATGGCAGAAAGTGCATCGAAGGTACAGGCGACAGCGCTCGCGCCCTTGAAGTCGGCAGCGCCGGCCAAACCCGCCCGCACCTATCCGGTCAGCCAGGGGGTGCAACCACCGCCGGCGGCAACGCCTTTTAACGCGATTCTGCTGCTGATCGTTTTAAGCCTGATTGGCGGCGTTCTGGCGATCCTTGCCAGGGGCGGCATGGATCGCTGGCAAGCGGTCGCCGGCTCTTCCGAGGGCTTGATCAGTTTAGTCTTTCTGGCGCAGGTTGCGGTGGCGGTGCTCTGCTTTGCCTTGCTCATTCGCTGGGTGCGCAGTTGATCGGGCGCGTCCGGCGTTGCCTTGACCTGACGGTTGTTGCGTTCTCCGGTTAAGCTCAGCGCGCGCTTTCGGCAGACCACGCGCTGAGCGCATCAAAAGCCTCTTACCCCTCGTTGAAAATTCAGCCCGCGAATTTTTTCTACTCACCGGCCATAAAAATTCATGGCACCCGCGCCAGCCTTTCACCCATTTGTCGCATCTGAGACGAACGCTGATATGGACGAGATTCGGATATTAAGAGACAATCAAAGCGATGAGTCAGGCGCAAATTCAGGCGACGGTCTATCACTTCGATAATTTCCATCTCGATGCCGGCAATCGCCGCCTGCTGCGCGATGGCGAACCGCTGGCGCTCAACTCGAAATACTTCGACGTGCTGTTGCTGCTGGTCAGTCGTTGCGGTCAACTGGTCGAAAAGGCGAGCATCTTTGAAGAAATCTGGTCGGGCGTGTTTGTCACCGATGCCGCACTGACACAGTGCATCAAGGACATTCGCAAGCAACTCGGCGATGACGCTGCCAATCCGCGCTACATCAAAACCGTGCCCAAGCACGGCTACGTCTTCATCGCCGAAGTCGTCGCCAGTTCAGCGGATGACGCGCCGCCCGCGCCCTATGCACAAGTCTCCCCGCGACAATCAACCGGCGGCCTAATTCAAGAGAGCTTAACGCGCGCCGCCGTTGATGGCCGCCTCCACGGGGCGCAACCGAGCGCCCGGCCCTACAAGTTTCTTGATTACTACACCGAGCGCGACCAGCAACTGTTCTTCGGCAGAGAGGCGGAAGTTGAAACCGTCTCGTCGCAGATCATGGCGCACCGCTCGTTTATCCTGCACGGGCGGTCGGGGGTCGGCAAAAGCTCGCTGCTGCGCGCCGGCCTGATGCCGCGATTGAAAGCCGCAGGCCATCACGTCTTCGTCATTCGCAGCTTCACAGACCCGCTGCATCAGATGATGGCGGCGCTCGTCCATCTATTGAATGGCGGCGCGGCGCAGGCAGCCTTTGATGAGACCGCCAGTGATGCGGCCACCAGCGCGCCCGCAGAAGCGCCGTCAACTCATGACTTGCTGCAAAGCGGCGCGTGGTCGCTCGCGCCAGTCGGCCAGCACGATGCGGCGTCGCTTGCCGAGTTGATTCGCCAGGCCGAAGGGCGATGGCCGAAGCAGTCGGTGATCTTTTTTCTCGATCAGTTTGAAGAGTTCTTCACGCTGCTGGCGGAAGAGACGCGCGCCGGCTTTCTCGAAGCGATGGCGCGATTGTTCGCCCATGAAGACTTGCCGTTTCGCCTGCTCTTTGCGCTGCGCGAGGATCTGCTTGCCGAGATGAGCCAGATTAAAGCGGCCATCCCGGAAATCTTCCACCACGAATATCGCTTGAAGCGACTGAGCCGCGAGCAGGCCGCCGTGGCCATCACCGCGCCGGCTCGTGCCGTCGGCTGTCATTATGATGAATCGCTGGTCGCCCGCTTGCTTGACGATTTGAACGATCACGACCTGGTTGACCCGCCGCAGTTGCAGATCGTTTGCGACAGCCTTTACGACGCGCGCGACGCCATGTGCGAATTGACGCTCGGTTTATACACACGGCTCGGCGGCGCATCGCAGATTCTCGCCAGCTATCTTGAGCGGGTGCTGCGCCGTTTCAACACCGCCGATTTGCACACCGTCAAAGCGATTCTCACGGCGCTGATTTCAACCGAAGGTCAGCGTTTAGTATTGCGCGCTACAGAACTGACAGCGCGCGTCAGAAGCCAATCGCCAACCGTCGAGTTGCTGATTGAAGAACTGGTCGCGGCGCGCGTCGTGCGCCGCCGCAGTCAGGACGGCGAAGCCTGGATTGAACTGGCACATGATTTCCTGACGCCGGAAGTGTCGCGCTGGCTCACGGCGGATGATATTGCCTTGAAGCAGGCGCGCGCCGTCATCGAGCGTGCGATGGAGAATTACAGCGCTCACGGCCTGTTGATCGATATCGATGCGCTTGATCTGCTGCTGCCGTTCGGCGAACAACTCAATCTCATGGGCCCGGAGGCCGACCTGTTATTGACGAGTTTGCTTGCCCGCGAGCGCCCGATGCCTTCGTGGTTAGTTGCCGCATCGCCGACAGCGCCGCACGCTATCCAGGATGCCAGCCGCAGCATCGATGCAGAGATTCGCAAGCGCGCCATCGAAGCTGCCGCCATTTTGCGCAGCCCGGATATGCGTGAGTTATTGCGCCAACTGGCGCTCTGGGACGAAGACTTGATGGTGCGCAAAGCGGCGAGCATTGCGCTTGCCGATTGGCTTGGTTTGAATGCCGAAGCGCTGCTCGCCAAAGACGGCGTCAGCGAGAGCGCCGGTCTCGTGCGCCGCGCCATCAGCCTGGCGATGATCCGCGATTACGACAAGCGGCTTGTGAAGCTGGCGCATTTGCCGCTGGCCGTGAGCCTGCTGGTTGTCGGCGGCTTGATGTGGGTGCGTTTGCGGCGCGGCAGCGCCGTGATCGTTCAACAGACGGTCGGCGGCACGCTCGGCGGTCTGCTGTCAGGGCTGGTCGGCGGCCTGCTGTTGAGCCTGGGCTTATCGGCGACGCGCCACGCGACAGTAATCGAAGCTACAGAATTGCTGGTAGCCCTGACGGCGCTCGGTTCGTTCATTGGCGCGGCGGGCGGTCTGGGGGTGAGCGCCGGCATGATCTCGGCGGCGCGCATCGCCTACCGTCACAGTCGCTGGTGGTCTGTAGTCGGCGGCGCGGCGGGCGGCGCGATGATCGGCGGCAGTTCGTATCTGCTCGGCGTCGATATGGTGAATGCTTTGTTCGGCAAGCGCCCGATAGGCATCACCGGGGCGATGGAAGGCGCAGTCATCGGCGTCGGGGTTTCGCTCGGCGTCGTGCTGGCGCATACGCTTTGGCGGCAGGCGCGGTCGTGGCAGCGGGTGGTCGGCGCAGGCTTCGGCGGTATGTGCGCCGGCGTCTTGCTGATCGTCATCGGCGGCAATCTCTTCAGCGGCAGCCTGGAGATCGTCGCGCGTTTGTTTGCCAATTCGCAAATGCGACTGGACGCGCTCGCGCCGGTCTTCGGCGAGGTTCACTTTGGGCAGACGACGCAGTTGATCTTAGGCGCGATGGAAGGCTTGCTATTCGGCGTCGGCGTGACGAGCGGCATCGAAACCGCTGCCAACCGCGAACTTGATGAGTTGAGCTTGAGTCGCGCGCGGCCCTGAGCGCGGGCTGCGGATTGGGCGTAACCATCAATCAATTGCTGCTGTATTGCAGGCGGTGAACGGCCAGCAGCGACATCTTGGTTGGGATGCCGTTGTCAACCGCGACTTTCAAGAGCGCTTGATAATACTGCGGCGGGCCTGCCTGTCCGCCCATCTGTCGCAGGCGCTGATCGAGGATGTTGATGTATTCTCTGGTCGTCGCAAACTCTGCCGCCGCCTGCGTGCCTTCGCTATGAATGCCCGCCAGTACCATCACCGTGTTCTTGTCTGAGATGTTCGGCTTCAGCGTAATCAGCGCATAATCTTCGATGAGTTTGCCGGTCGCGTCAAAGGCCGGTCGATACTCGCGCTCCTCGCCCGCCTGCGGATTGTGATTGATGATCGTCGCGCTGCCGGTATGCACGAAATCTTCATTGATCGGCAGCTTGCCCGACCATTCATTCGTCCAGACGCTGCCGAGGGTGACGACGTTGTGGCTCTTCAGGTCTTCGGCGCTGACCGTGCGGCTCTGTTTCAGCAGCACGCTCTTGCCGATCAAGCCGAACAGCGAGGTGACGTGATGCAGGCCGATGGCTTCGCCAATGCCTGTGTATTCGTCTACACAAAGCATCACACGCGGCGTCGGGTTGTTCTTGACGATGAACTTGTCGCCAAGCGCCTCGGCGAGTGCGACTGTATGTTCGGCAGGCAGAGTGACGGCGCGGCGTGTCAGGATCTCCGGATCCGTCTGATTGATGAAGCGGTAGACCGGCGGATTGCTCAAGACCAGCAGCGTCGGCGCTTCGTCGGTCAAAAAGGGCTTCCAGATGATGCCCCATTCGGCGATGGTTTTCGCGGCGTTGCTGTCGCTGGCCTGCGAGCGCCGACTGAAATTATCGAAGGCGAGAAAGGCAACCACGATGAGGAGCACGAAGATGATGGCGAGCCAGCCCGTGGGCCGGGTTCTCTGCGTTGCTGGTTGTTCAAGCGCTGCGGTAACCTGATTGACCGGCGCAAGGCTGTCTTCCTTGATCTCAGGCACCACCAGCGTTCCGCCATTGCCTTGATGGATATAAGAGAACGACGGCGTGTAATGACCCTTGGGCAATTCGATGAGAATCTGGTCGCTCTTGCCTTCGGTGAAATAGTATTCCTGCAACTTGCTGCGCAAGCGACTAGCCTGGACGCGCACGACCGAATCGGTGCGCGGACTGTATTGCCCGCCGCGCCCGAAGACTTCTGTGGCAATCGTGTATTCCTTTAATTGGTCTTCCTGCTGGTCGATGGCTTTCTGGACAACAAAACGCAGGAAGGCGCGCAAGCTCTCTGATCCCTGCATGATCTGACTGTGCAGAATGCGCTCAAGCTGCGCCAATTTTTCATCCTTGCTTAAATCCATGAGTTGCATCAAGTTAAACAGTGTATGTAACAGCCCGAATGTGCTCAGTCAAACTGGCTGTAATTTTGGCAGCTAGTCGGTATTATACCCCTATTAACTCCCAGCACAAGCGTAGAAACGCATATAATGATGCGGCATCTAGCATTACGGCAATAATTCTCAGGATAAAGTTTCATCGCAGCAACCTTCGAGGCATCTTGGCATGGCCGGGAACCGAGCAATCTGTTCTCGGCAATCTGTTGACAACGACGCGGGAGAGACCTATTCTAACGACCGCTTCGCAACCTAAAGAATCTTTCCGCTCATGAACGAAGATAGGGAGGTTACCTAAATATGAAGCTAGAGCATAAGCGAAGGCTTATCCGTTCGACATCCCTCTTCTTCAGTATGGTTATCTGCCTGGCCTTTCTGGCCAGTGCGCCAGCAACATTCGCTCAGACCGGATCTAGCGCAACCCTGCGCGGGACGGTTAAAGACCCGTCAGGCGCGGTAGTTTCCGGCGCGACCGTGACGATTGTCAGCGAGCGAACCAAAGCCGAACGCAAGACAGTGACCAATGATGAAGGGGGCTACGTATTCACCGCCTTAACCCCTGATACTTACACCGTCAAGGTGGAAGGGCAGGGCTTTAAGACCGCGCAACAGACGGGCATTGCCCTGGAGACCAGCAGCACGCGCGGCCTTGATTTAACGCTTGAAGTCGGCACCTCCGGTGAAGTCGTCAACGTCACCGGCGGCTTCGAACCGATTCAAAAAGAGACCGGCGCGAAAGAGAACACGATTACCGCCAAACAGATCGATAATATCTCGATCATTGGCCGCAGCGCGCTTGAACTACTGAAAACGCTGCCCGGCGTCACCGCGCCAAACGCCGATGAAGCCGGCCAGCAAGCAGTAAGCTTCGGTGGCGGCACGAACTCCAACGCGCAATATCATGTCAATGGCCTGCGCGGCGAGTATAACAACGTCAGCATTGACGGCTCGCGCGTCATTGATATCGGCTCCAACAACGGCACCATCATTACCGCCAACGTTGATATGGTGCAGGAAGTCAAAGTGCAGAGCAGCAACTACGCTGCCGAGCATGGATCGAGCGGCGTGCAGATCTCGGCCACCACCAAAGGCGGCGGCCACGATTTCCACGGCACGTTGTATACTTACGTCCGCGACAGCGTGTTGAATGCCAATGATCGTTCCAACTCGATCAATGGCGTTGGCAGGCCGGAAGAGACCTACCGCTATCCGGGCGGCAACATCGGCGGGCCGATCATCCTGCCGTGGACGAAGTTCAACCGCAACCGCGACAAGTTGTTCTTCTTCTATGGCCTGGAGGTTCAACGGCAACAGGTCGATCCGGGATCGAAGTTCGACGTCGTCCCGACCGCCGACCAGCGGAAAGGCATTTTTGCGGCGGGCGCACCTGGTCTTCCCAACGGTGGGAATTTCACCAACCAGATCACTCCGATTGGCCAGGCGCTGATCAACCTCTACCCGCAGCCGAATTTCACCGATCCGTCGGGCGGGCGCAACAACTACGTCGCCCAGGGATTGCAGCCGATCAATCGCAATCAGCAGAACCTGCGCATCGACTACAGCATCTCGGAGAACACCAAGCTCTTCGTTCGCTGGGCGCGCGAGTTCGAAAACAATGACTTCTCTCGCGGCCTCTGGTGGAACCCGTCAGCCTATGAACTGCCTTCGCACGTTCTCGGCACGAACCTGGGCCGCTCAATCGCCGGCAACCTGACGAGCGTCATCAACCCGACGATGACCAACGAGTTCGTTTTCGGCTTCAGCAAGCTGAAGCTCGACAACGACTATGCCAACCCCGACAAGGTATCGCTGGCATCGCTGGGGATTCCGAACTACGCCACGCCGTTCGGTCAGAACAGCATTTACGCGCCCATTGCCTTGATCACCAGTTGGTCAGGCCAGACCTCGGGCGATTTCTGGGAACCGGGCGGACTGCCGCTGTTCGCACACAATTCGAGCCTGTCTTTTGTCGACAACCTGTCGAAGATCTCAGGCACGCATACGTTAAAGTTTGGCGGGCTGGTTGAGCGCGCCGACAAGATTCAGAATTTCAACCTGGAGCAGGAAGGGCGCTTTATTTATGCTCCGTGGGGCAACGGTTCAACTGGCAACGTCTTTGCCGACATCCTGACCGGTCATCCGGCGCAGGTCGTCGCTTCGACCGATGTGCCGACCGGCAACTTCCGCCTCTGGAACTATGAGTTCTATGCCCAGGATGGCTGGAAGATTCGTCCGAACTTCACGCTGGAATACGGCCTGCGCGTCGCCTGGTATCCGACCAACGAAGAGGTCGGCGGCCTGGGCGTGCGCTTCGATAAGAGCGCCTATGACCCGACGCAGGGCGTGCTGATTAACGGCGACCGTAGCAAGCCCAACGGCATTCTTACGGCAGCCAGCGGCGCGATTCCCAAGGGCGTTACCGATAGTCCGGGAGCGCAGTTTGCACCGCGCCTGAACTTTGCCTGGGACATCAATGGCAAGGGCGACACGGTGATTCGCGGCGGCGCGGGGATATTCTATAACCGCGTGCAGGGCAACTATCAGTATTACTCGTTGCAACAGCCGCCGAATGCTTTTTCGGCTACCTTTGATGCCGGTGGCTTCACCGGTCTTGGCGGCAAAGGCTTGACCTACAGCACGCTGCCGTTGATCAATCCGTTTACGCAAATCGGCACCATCGGCATCACGTCGGCGGATCCCAACTCAATCAACATCCCGCGCATCGCTAACCTGAGTCTGTCGGTGGCGCGGCGCTTACCGGGATCGAACGTCCTCGAAGTCAGCTATGTCGGCACCCAAGGCCGGCACCTGCCGCTGAGCATCGAGACGAATTACGTTCCGGTCGGCACGCTGTTGAGCGGCAAGGTGGGTAACGCCGATCTGTCGGTTCCGGTGCAGCGCGTTGCGGTTGCCGGTCAGGCAAGCGTGATTGCGCAGTTCCGGCCCTTCCCCGCCTATAGCAGCATCAAGTTCAACCAGTATACCGGCACGTCGAGCTACCACTCGTTGCAGGTAACCTTGAGTCATCAGACCAGCAGTCGCTTCCAGTATTTTGCCAACTACACCTTCTCGAAGGCGCTGGGCACCAGCCAGACCAACGAGACGGATGGCAACGGTACTGACCCGATTGATACACGTAACCGCAACTGGGGCATCCTGCCTTATGACCGGACGCACGTGTTCAACATGACCTACAACTACCTGATTCCTGACGGGGCACGCGGCAAGTTCAGGAACTGGTTGACCAAAGGCTTGCTCGATGGCTGGCAGATGTCCGGCATCACGAACTTCTCCAGCGGCCTGCCGATCAAGTTGAAGTACAGTGGCGACATTACCGGCGCTGGCATCGCCGCAGCCTGGGTTGGCACCGATGCCTTCAGCAATTCCGGTATCACGACGGGTGCCATTGCTCCGACTTTCGCGCGCAATCCGCAAGTCACCGGCGGCCTCAGCCTCGGCGAGAGGTTCATGGATATCAGCGCCATCGGGATTCCGTCATTCGGCGCAAGCGGCCCGTATGTCTCGCCGTTCTACCTGCGAGCGCCGCACCGCTGGAATCACGATATGTCGTTCTTCAAGAACTTCAATATCAGTGAGCGCCAGAAAATCCAATTCCGCGCCGGGTTGTTCAACATCTTCAACCAGGCGTACCCGCGCTACATTCAGGGTGACTTCTCCAACAGCGATGTCAACGTCCGCTTGGGGACAGTCTGTAACGTCTTCGTCAATGGCGTGCCCAACGGCACGGGTGGCACGACCGACAACGTCTGCGACCCGACTAAGGGCTTCCATTTCGATGCAGACACGCTCGCCAACTTTGGTAAGGTTACCAACAAACACGGTCACCGCATCATCGAGTTCGCGTTGAAGTATTACTTCTAAAACGCGGCGCGGTTACCCTCTAAACAAGTGGTGCGGGGAGTGCAAGCTTCCCGCACCACTTTTTTTACGAGCGGGCCGATAGGCCGTCTGAGCGCACAGCACTTTCCCGCGCCTTGACTGCATGGGTTTCCCGCCGCCGCCCGGTTGAATAATTTGGTTACTGGGCTACAATGGAGACAACGGACGGGGCAATCATCCTAAAACTCGCGTCGCGCCGCTGCGACACCCTAAGGAGGAGCCGGAGATGAAGACGCCAAAGAATTGGTTATGGAGCCTGCTGACATTGATCGGCTTGACGGCGAGCGCCGCCGCTCAGGATATGACGATGAATGACAATATGCCCATCAGGGATCCGGGCAATGCCACCATAACCGGTCGCGTGATGTTGCCATCAGGCGTGACCAACAGCTCGCATCTCAAGATCATTCTGAGCAACTCGCAAGCGCCGATAACGACGCTCTATTCAAACAAGAATGGTGAATTCAGCTTCGACAATCTGCGTGCCGGAACTTACTATGTGGAAGCCTTTGCCGATGACACCTTGTACGAGCCCTTGAAGCAGCAGGTGCATATCAAGCCCGGCGCGCCCGTCTATCTGACGCTCTATCTGACAGAGAAGAATGGCCCAGGTGCCAAAACGTCGCGCAGAAATGTAGTTTCAATCGCCGAAGATGAGCGGGCGATTCCTGCGGCTGCCAGAAAAGCCTTCGACCAGGCCGGCAAGCTGATTGATAAAGGAGATTTTGACAGCGCAATTATTCAGCTTAACAAAGCGGTCGCTATCTATCCCGAATATGTAACGGCGCGCAACAAGCTCGGCGTACAGTACCTCAAACGCAAACGCTGGCCGGAGGCCGCCGAGCAGTTCAAAGCCATCCTTGAAAAAAATCCGAAATACTTTGACGCGCGCTTGAATCTCGGCATCGTGCTTTATGAAGAAAAACACTTCAACGAAGCCGTCGAGGAACTCGCTCAGGCGGTGTCGCTCGACAGTTCGCATGCGGGGGCGCATCTGTTCTGGGGCATTGCGGCGCTTGAGATGAACGATCTGATAGTTGCGGAAAGAGAATTGGTGAGAGCCCTTCTGCTTGGCGGCGAGCAATATTCAAATGCCCATTATTATTTCGCCCATGTCTATTTGAAGACCGGGCGTCGTGAAGAAGCGGCACGCGAATTCACCTTATTCCTGAAGACCGCGCCGCCCGGCGACATGGCGACACAAGCCCGCGCCCTGCTGCAACAACTGACACGAAAAACCTGAACCCTTCAGCTTTCAATTGAGTGTAACCTTTGCCACCAAGACACGAAGGCACCAAGGAACACCGCCAATGGTGATTCTTGGTGCCTTTGTGGCTTCGTGGCTGCTTTTCCGGCTAAGCAGATCTGAGAACCGCTCTAGTATTCATTCGTGGCATTCGTGCAATTCGCGGCTTCTGCTATTACGGCGCTACCGTGAAGCCCAGGCTGCGGGTGACGTTTGCAGCGCCGTCGCTTACGGTGATCTTCAATTCATAACTTCCCGGTTGAAAACTATCGAGCGGCAGGGCGCTCGCAAATTGGATGAGGCCCTCGGCGTCCGGCGCTGGCAGTTGCGCTTGTATGTTCGCCAGACGCTGACCGCCCTTGAGCACTTCAATCGCCAGTCTCGGCGCGCTCTTGGTTCCCTGCGGCACATAGACATTGAAGAAGAAGGGCAGTTGCTTCATAGCGGCCTTGCCGATTGGCTCGCCGAGGTTGGGATAAATCAGCAGTTGGCCGCCGTAATGAAACGGATTGATCTGCTTCTGCTCTTTGTCCTGCTGCTGCTCGGCTGCCGACAATTGCTCGCCGCGCTTCAACAGCATGAGGCTGCTCAATCGCAGCTTCGCATTGTCTGAGGGCAGCACGTCGAAGGCATCGCTCTGGACGCTCACCTTGCCGCTCGGCGCATCATAAGCCGCTGTCTCCATCGCATAGTGGCCCGGCGGCAAGCGTTCCTCTTTGTAGAACAGTATATCGCCGCGCCGCGCCGCTTCCATCTGCTCAATCGGCCCATCGAGCGTGTAATGACGGCTCAATTTGGCGACGATCTGCTGCGCGTCGTTGCGGATGACGGCGACAATTGTATAGTCTGTGCGGAAGGTTTTCTTATCGACGCTCGGCGTGTAAGTGAAGGCGCTCGCCGGGGCTTCAGCCAGCACCGTGGTCAATCCGGCACGCTGCGCTTCAGGAAAGTTGAAGGCTTTTGAACGCAGCGGAAAGGGGCCGGCCTGCGCCGTCTTATACATCGCGGCAATGGCCGGCGCTTCATATTCAAGCACCGGGGACGACCCCGTAGGCGGCAGCGCCAGGTAGCCTTTGCGGGTCTGCGCCTCAAGACCGCCGCGCCCCAGCTTGACGCTGATCTGCCGGAAGCGCCCATCGAGATTAGTATTCTTCGACACATAACTCACTTCGTAATGCGTGCGCAGGTCTTCATCGATGCGGCGTAGACCTGCGGCCAGATCATTGGTATCGGCGATCATAAAGCCGCCGGTGCTCGCGGCCAGTTCGCCCAGTCCGCTTTGCGGATTGAGCCTCAGCAAGTCTTCGTTGCGCTCTAATGCCATAGTCATAGGGCGGCCCGAACGGTCTTCGCGCCCGCTTGCCAGCGCCCGTGTGCGGCCTTCGGCCATCGATTTTATTTCGCGCGCCGCTTCGGCATTGCCGCTCTCCGTGCGCAGCCCGCCGGCTTCGACCGTATAGACGGTGACGTTGGCGCGCGTCGCTGCATTGACCACCGCAGAAAAACGAACCTTGACATCGGGCGGCAGTGCCAGCCCTTCCGAGAAGAGCACGATGGCTTTGCGGCCCGGCACCCCTTGCATCGAATTGATAATCGCCAGCAGGCTGTTGATCTGCGCCTGGCCCTGCTGATTGCGCTCCAGCGTCTCAAAGGTTTGCAGGGCGCGGATCTGCATGGTCGCCAGTGCCTGTTCTACGGCATTCGCGCCGATGCCGCTGCCGCTGGCTCCCGGCCCCGTCGCTGCGCCGGTAGCGCGCCCCATCGAATCATCAATGGCCGCCGCGCGCTCTTCCATAGGGCGGCGCTCTGCGGCTCGCGATTCAATGCCGGAGACCGCCATCGAGGTGGCGCGATCAACCGCTTGTTTGAGAAGCTGCGAGTCGCTCGTATACTGCTGCACGACGCGCAAGGATTGATCGATCACACAGACAGACACCTGATCGTCGGGTTGCAGGCTTTCATCAATGAAACTCATGCCAGCTTTCTGAGCCAGGGTGCGGCCATTGGATGACAGGTGATCGAAGGCCATTGCCACCAGGCTGATGTTTGAAAACGGCTCGCGCGGCCCGCCAGGCGTCGGGGCGGGCGCGGTTGCCGGCGGGCGCGGCCCGGTTTTGATTTCGCTTTTGCCTTCGCGCGAAACCAGGCGGAACGATGTCACGTCCTGGCGTACATTGTCTTCGTAAACTTCCAGGTCGGCGGGCTTCAGGTCTTTGACCGCGTGGCCCTTTTTATCGCGCACGACAACATCGAGCAAGACTTCGTTGGCGCGCAGCACAACATTATCTTCTTTGTTTTGCTTATCCTGTTGCGATTGTCCGCGCAGGCACACAGGCGAAACCGTGCAGGAGAAGAGAGCCGTCACAAGCAGCAGAGCAATACGAGACTTCATTACGCATACCTCACTTGGTTTGGAGACCCTGGAAACAAATAACCACTGATTGTAGTAAGCTTTGAATTGACCTAATTATTTTAATCCAGAACCGCCCGCAGATGCTACCGCTGGGACGATAAAAGGCTTGATTTTCAAAGAAAATAACCCAAGAAAACAGGCCGCGCTGATCGGCAAAGTACGCCGCTGCGAGGCGGCCTGGTGATTCAGTCGCGCACCCGAAAAAGCGTTTGCCGCAAACGCCCCGCAAAGTCGCTTGCGCAGGCGAACAGGCAGGGCTCGGTTGATGAAAAATAATTGCCGTCAGCTACCCTGGCAAGCTTTCAAGCGGCCCGGCGTTGCGCCTACTTTGCGGCTTGCCCGCGCTCTTTGAAGCACGGTATATTTTTTGTGCCTTCAGCGAATAGTCAATGCAGGTCTCGCACTATGAGCAAGCTGACAATCAGGTTTTTGATTTTCGCCAGCCTTCTGTTGCTGAGCGTAGCAAGCGCTGGCGTCGCCCAATCAAACGACGCCGAGCGCCTCTATGCGCGGGCTCTGCAACTGCATCAGGCGGGCGACATCGAAGGCGCGATTCGCGAGTATAAAATCTTTCTCCTGTTGTATCCGAAAGTGATCGAAGCGCACTCGAATCTCGGCGCTGCTTATGCGCGGCTGGGGCGCTACGAAGAGGCTATCGAACAGTACAAGCAAGCCCTGGCGCTCGACGCGCGCAACACGCCTGTGCGCTTCAATCTGGCGCTGGCTTACTACAAAGCGGCGCTCTATTCGGAAGCCGCCGCTGAATTCGCCAGCGTTCGCGCCGCCGATCCGGCGAACAAAAATGCCTTACTGTTGCTTGCCGATTGTCACTTGCAAATCGGCGAAACCACCAAGGTCATCGAACTGCTCGCGCCCCTGGCCGCTGCGGAGCCGGATAACCTGACCCTCGCCTACATTCTCGGCACGGCCTACATTCAGGAGAAGCAAACCGAGAAAGGCCAGACGCTGATTGACCGCATTCTGCGCAACGGCGACAGCGCCGAAGCGCGCTTGCTGATGGGCTCGGCGCAGCTATTGATTCACGATTATCCGGGTGCCATAAAAGAGTTCGAGCGCGCCATCGCCCTCAACCCCAAGCTGCCGACGGAACACTCGCTTTACGGGCAAGCTCTGCTTAGTGGCGGCAACCGCGACGGTGCTTTGAAAGCTTTTCAAGCCGAACTGGAATACAATCCCAATGATTTTCGGGCCAACCTCTATACCGGCATGCTGCTGAATGAAGATCAGCGATACGAAGAGGCGCTCAAGTATATGCAGAAGGCCCTGAGCGTGCGGCCTCACGAACTGAACGTCAGCTATTACATCGCCACCATCAATATCGCCCTCGGCAAGACTTCGGAAGCGCAGCGCTTGCTTGAAGACGTGGTCAAGCAAGCGCCCGACTTCGTCGAAGCGCATGTAAAGTTGGCTACAGTTTATTACCGGCTCAAGCGCAAGGAAGACGGCGACCGCGAGCGCGCCATCATCCTCAAGCTGAACGCTGAGCGGCAAGAGAAAGCGCCGGGCGCGAAAGAAGGCATGGGGCCGGCCTATCGCGGCGAGCAACCCGACGCGCAGCCGGTCAAAAAGCCGGAAGTGAAGCCTCAGCAGTGAAGGTGTCCAACATGGCAATAATGATTTCACGCCTCATGGTCATATCGATTACATTACTCGGCCTCGCCGTAGCCGCGCCGGCGTCGCAACGGCAGGCCGCGCAAAAGAAATCGCCGGCGGCGACCGCCACGAAAGCGCCAGCCGCGCGGCAATCAGCCGAGTTCACCAAGCTTGCCAAGCAAGCCGATGCGGCGCGCGAAGCCGGACGCCTTGAAGATGCCATCAAGTTGTACAATCAGGCACTGCAACTGAACCACAAGTGGGCTGAAGGCTGGTGGTATCTCGGTTCGATCTTTTATGACCGCGACCGTTACGGCGAAGCGAGCGAGGCTTTGAAATTATTGCTCAGTCTGCAACGCGAGAACGGCCCGGCCTGGGCGCTACTCGGTTTGTGCGAATTTCAACTGCGCAATTATAAGGAGGCGCTTGCCGATATTCTGAATGGCAAGCAACTTGGACTGGGCGGCAACAAAGAATTCATCAATGTGGCGCGCTATCACGGCTCGATCCTGTTGACGCGCAACGGGCAGTTCGAGATTGCTTTTGAAGAGTTGCGGCCTTTCGCGCGCGAAGGCAATGAGAGCCTGACCGTGATTGAAGCCTTCGGCCTCAACATCCTGCGCCTGCCTTTGCTGCCGGCGGAAGCGCCGCCGGACAAGCGCGAACTGGTGTTGCTGGCGGGCCGCGCCGCCTGGTATCAAGCGGCGCGGCATCCGCAGGAAGCTGAGCGCGCTTATAAGGAATTGCTGGCGCGTTATCCTGAAGTTCCGAACGCGAATTATGCCTACGGCGTCTTCCAGTTGATCGATACGCCCGACGCCGCGCTCGACTCATTCCGCCGCGAATTGCAGGTCAAGCCGGACAATGTGCCGGCGATGTTGCAGATCGCCTTCGAGTACATCAAGCGCAACGATTACGAACAAGGTCTGCCCTTCGCGCAAAAGGCCGTCGAAGCAGCGCCGGAATTCTTCGCCACGCATAACGCCCTGGGGCGCGTGCTGCTGGAGATGGGCAAGATTCACGAAGCCATCAGGGAACTGGAGACCGGCGTGAAGCAAGCGCCCGATAGCCCTGAAATGCGTTTTGCGCTGGCCCGTGCTTATGCTAAAGCCGGGCGCAGTGAGGATGCGCGGCGCGAGCGCGAGATCTTTTTGCAGCTTGATAAAGAAAGGCGCGAGTTGCGCGAAGGCATGCAGTCGACAGGTGGCGTTGACGGCAAGCCCACGGACAAGAATCCGCCACGCTAAGAAGACAAACGCAGCAGATGGGGTGCTCTCGACAAGGAGGAAGTATGTGCCGAAGCATGATTGCAGCCCTCATGTGCCTGCTGCCGATGACCGCCGCTGCGCAGACCGCAGGCCAGCAAACGAGCGATTCAGTATGCTCCGCCGCCACGGCCCGGTCGCTGACGATTCGCGGCATTCACCTGGGGATGAGCGCCGCTGAATTGCTGGCGTTGTTTCCTGGAGCCAGCGAAAATCCGGAAGTCAAAGCCGCGCTTGAGAATGTGCAAGCGCCGCCAAAGTTTGGCATGACGCAGTTCTATGTGGGCCCCGGCGCTTATTCGACCAGAGAGCGCTTTGCCGGAATTGACATGATCAGCGTGACGTTTTTTGATGATCGGCTGACCTCGTATTTCATCCAATACATCGGCCCTCCCAATGGGCCTATGTGGAATAATCTCGATGAGTGGATTGCCAAGCTGTCGGAGACTTTCCATCTGCCTGGCCTCAGAGACTGGCCGCGACAATTCCCTGATGAAACCAGCAGAGTGCTGACCTGCGACGGCTTTAAGATTTGGGCCGGGAATCAAAATCAAAGGGGCACGATTGGCGTCACAGAAGAGAATGTTGATCGAAAGCGCCAGGCGCGCGAGCAAGCTTATCAAGAAAAGAAGCGGCGCGAGTTCAAGCCATGATCATCAAGCTGGCTGCCGCCTGATCAAACACTGTATGACCAAAGACAATCATCACCACACCGGCGCACGCGGTCTGTTGCTTACATTACTCAGGCGGCTCTTGTTGATTAGCCTGAGCCTTTCACCGTTCGGCGCAATCTCAAGCGTCGCCGCACAAGACGGCGGCGCGGCGCTGCCGACCTTTGAAGAGATTGCGCCGTCGGCGAGCGGCCTCAACTGGGTGCATGACAACGCCATGAGCGAGCAACGCTATCTGCCGGAAACCCTTGGGCCGGGCGGGGCTTTCCTCGATTACGACAACGACGGCTGGATGGACATCTACTTTGTCAATTACGGGCCGAGCGATTTCTTCAAACCGGCCAAACCGATTCGCAACGCGCTCTATCACAACAACCACGACGGCACGTTCACCGATGTTACCGAAAAAGCCGGCGTTGCCGGCGGCACCTTTGGCATGGGCGTTGCCGCCGGCGATTATGACAACGACGGCTGGCCCGACATATTGGTCACCGCTTACGGCAAATGTACGCTATATCACAATAACCGCAACGGGACGTTTTCCGATGTCACCGAGAAAGCCGGCGTTGCCGCGCCCGGCTGGACGACCTCCGCCGTGTGGTTTGATTACGACAATGACGGGCGGCTCGACCTCTTCTTGTGCAGCTTCGTGCAATACGGCGTCAATAAACATATCTTCTGCGGCGACAACAAGCTGGGGCGGCATTATTACTGCATTCCGCGCATTTTCAACCCGTCGTCGAGCCTGCTCTTTCATAACAACGGCGACGGCACGTTCACCGAAACCGGCAAAGGCACGGACATCGAGCGAGCCCTCGGCAAAGCCCTCGGCGTGGTTGCCACCGATGTCAATAACGATGGCCTGATGGATCTTTTTGTAGCGAATGATACAGTGCAAAATTTCCTGTTCATCAATCGCGGCAAAGGCAAATGGGAAGAAGTCGGCCTCGCTAGTGAAGTCGGCTTCAGCGCCAACGGCCAGCCGCGTTCCGGCATGGGCGTCGATGCGGCGGACTTTGACGGCGATGGCTGGCAGGATTTGTTTGTCGCCAATGTTGATCAAGAGATGTTTTCGCTTTACAAGAACAACAAAAACGAGACCTTCTCGGACATGGCGCGGCCAAACGGGGTGGCCGAAGCAACGCGCTTGTTGAGCGGCTGGGGCTTGAAATTCTTTGATTATGATAATGACGGAGCGACGGATCTGTTCCTGGCCAACGGTCACCCGGATGATATGATCGAGCAGTATTCCGGCCAGGTGAAGTACGCCGAACCCTTGTTGCTGTTTCATAACGAAGGTAGCAAGCTCATCAACGTCAGCGACAAATCCGGCCCGGTCTTCAAGAAAGACTTTCCGGCGCGCGGCCTGGCCGTCGGCGATTACAACAACGATGGCCGCCTGGATGTCCTAGTCGTCAACAACGGCAAGCCGCCGCTGCTGCTGCGCAACAACCTGCGTAATGATAATCACTGGGTCGGGTTGCGGCTGCAAGGCGCAACCTGCAACCGCGACGCCATCGGTGCCATCATCTCGTGGTCGGCTGGCGGGGTGAAACGATCACGGATGAAAACCGGCGGCGGCAGTTACCTGTCGTCGCATGATCCGCGCGAGGTGCTGGGGCTGGGCAAAGCGACGAAACTGGAGTGGCTCGAAATCAAATGGCCAGCGCCGAGCGGCAAAGTCGAACGCCTCACCGACGTGCCCATAGATAAGTACGTCACCATCACCGAAGGCAAGGGCCTTGCCGCGAACAACGCAAAATAAGTCTCGCTAAGATTGACCTGTTCACCTGGTCTGATCCATGAATTTGTAACCGAAACCACGCATGGTTAGAAAGAAGCGCGGATTCTTCGCATCGTCTTCGAGCTTTTGCCTGAGCAAGCCGACGTGAACGTCAACCGTGCGTGTGAGGATTTCTGCGCCGTAACCCCAGACTTCACGTTGCAACTGCTCGCGCGACAGCGTCGCGCCGCGATGCTCGATGAAGAAGCGCAGCAACTCGAATTCGCGCGCCGACATTTCAACGGCCCGGCCCGCGCGCCGCACTTCGGTGCTGCGAAAGTCGACTTCGATGGCTCCAAAGCAAAAAGTGTCGCCGGCTCGCGGCGGCGCAAGCGCCGTTTGCCGGCGCAGCATCGCTTCCATGCGCGCCAGCAATTCCATCGGCTCAAAGGGCTTGGTCAAATAATCATCAGCGCCGAGCTTCAAACCGAGCACTTTATCAATCACCTGGCCGCGCGCCGTCAACATCAAGACCGGCGTCGTGACACGCAGAGCGCGCAAATCGCGACAAACATCGAAGCCGTTCTTGCCTGGCAACATGACATCGAGCAGAATCAGATCGAACGCCCCTTCAGCCGCCAGTCGCAAACCGCTTAAGCCGTCGGTCGCGCTTTCAACCTCGTAGCCTTCGCTCGCCAGCAAATCCGTGAGCGTCAGCACCAGTCCGGGCTCGTCTTCGATGATCAGAATGCGATAGGCCATGGTTTGCCTGTTCTAGCGGATTTCTCCTGGGCGTAGCGCGAACTAACCGCCTTGCGCCACGACGGCGTTATTTTTTTGGTTCATCTACCGTCGGCAGATAGATGGTGAATGTCGCGCCGTCGCTCGACGTAACCGTGACGCGCCCGCGATGCGCTTGCACATGCTTTTGCACGATACTCAGTCCCAGCCCCGCGCCAGGGGTTGACGAGGCCAGCACGCTGGCGCTGCGATAAAACGGCTCGAAAATATGCGGCAAATCCTTTACCTCAATACCCGGCCCGCGATCAGCAATTGTAATCTGCGCCTCATTGCGCTTGCCGTTGGGACGAGCGCGCGCCGCGATGCGCAACTGCTTGCCGGCATCGGCATACTTGAGGGCATTTTGCAGGAGATTCTTGATGGCGCTCTCGATGGCGCGCGCATCGGCCATGACGATTGGCGCAGGCTCATCTTTTTCGTACTCGACTTGCCAACCGGCTTCGGCAAAGGCCGGCGCGCAATCACGCATCGCACGCTCGACGATCTCGTTGATACAAACGGGCTGAAAATCATAGGGCTTCTTGCGATTGGCGTGGATGCCGGCGAAGCTCAGTGCCTGCTCGACCTGCGCCGACAGGCGGCGCGCTTCGTTCTGAATCATCGCACCATACTCCTGCACGCGGTGCGGATGGCTGACGACGCCGCTGGCGAGATTGTAGCTCGCCGAATGAATGACGCTCAACGGCGTGCGCAACTCGTGCGTGATGTTAGCTACAAACTCCACTTGTTGCCGGGCGAGCCGCCGGGCGCGTTCGGCGGCAAGCGCAAGCATAAAAATGCTGACGCTCAGCAATAGAAAGATGCCGAAGTTAAGCGCCAGATTGCGCCGCCGCGCTTGATTGACTAGCGCAGCGAGCGAGCCGGTACGGTGCCTGGCAACAAGCCGCCACGAATTGCCCGGCGATGCATCGGCACGGAATTCATCAGGAGGCCGAGGCAAAGGGCTGGCCGGGCGCAGTGGCGGGCGCTGCGGGTCTTTGTCACTGGGTCGGGGCGGGGCACCGGCTTGTCGAGGCTGGCCATCGCCAAACGGCAGGCGCGGCCTGTCTGCTGACCTCTCTTCCGGTGGCGCGGGCGGCGCGGACGGCGGCATCGTCTCCTGGCCGATAAGCGTGATCCCTGAATCGACCTGCGCCAGTGCATTGATCGTCAGCGCGGCGTCCGATTGATAGATCATCTCTGGCGCGTCGCCGCCGACGACCGCCAGTTGATAATTGCTCAGACCGGTTGCGCCGAAGATCTGTTCGATCAGCCTGGGAAGCAGTTGTAGTTTAAAGTACTCGCTGTTCAATTCGAGAAAGCACCAGCCGCGCAACTCCGGCGTGCCTGGCGGTTGAGCGGCGTCTGCTGGGCTTAGCCGTTCGCGTACAGGTTGCAGCGGCTCATCGGTTGGCGGCGGCGGCGGTCTTGGCCTGCCATCGCGCAGTGGCGGCGGCGGTGGCAGATCTGGCCCGAAAGGCCCTGGCGGGGCATGTCTTTCAACCAGCGGAAAGATGATGACCGGGCGCGCGTCGATCAACTCAAATGCGAAGCCGCGTGGAAAGTAAGGCGGCAAGCCATCCGGCATACGCAATCGTTTGACCATCACGTCGCGATAAAACGCCAGCGATTCAGGCCAGGCTTGCGGCGCAAATTTTCTGTCGCGGGCGCTCAAGCGGCTGAAGGCCGGCCTGCCGTCCAACATCTCGCCCAGATAGAGGGCTCCGAGCAGCGGCGGACGATTGGCCGCGCTCTGCCATTGTGAGTTAAGTCGCAAAAGGTGGGCTTCCAGATCAACCCCCGCTGGGACATCGGGTGCCGGACGAAACATCGGCAGCAGTTCCTGAACTGCGGCGTTGCACTCGCCTTTGATACCGGCGAGCGCGCCGTTGAGCGCCTGGCGGCGCTCCAGAAGATCGGCCTCGCTGGCGCGGTTGATCCAGCGATATTGCAGCCAGGCGGCGACGGCCAGCAGCAGCGCCAGCACGACCAGGCCGACCGACAGCCATCTTTCTTTGATACGCACGGGCCACACAGCGCCGATTATAACCCAGCCGCTCGCTGCTTGAAGCCGGCGGCGTCAGACTTTACCGGATCTTTACAAAAGGGCCTGCTCTTTACCAGAGCTTTACACCACTGCGCCGGCTTTTATGCTTATAATCACGTCGAAACAAACAAGCGAGGTTGAAAGCGCTTCAACCGAGCCGTGGATGACACAATGCTTTATCGGATGAGCAAACATCAGAAAGGAAGGGATGACATGAAAAAGGGAGTCTTATGGTCAGGTATGATTCTGCTTCTTGCCGTGCCGATCTTTGCCGCCTTGACGCAGGAGCGCCCCGCGCCTTTTGAGCCGCTGCGCGCCAAAATTATAGTTGAAAATACAAATACGGATCAGGCAACGACGACCGAGAGCGGTCAGTATTATCGCGACAGCGAAGGCCGCACGCGAGTTGAGATGGGCCGCTTCATTACGATTACCGACCCGGTGACGCGAACCCGCTACGTGCTCGATTCAGAACAGCACATCGCGCACAAGATGCCGCTGCCGCCGGGCGGCCCGCGCGGGCGCGGCCCAGGCGATGGCTTCATGCCGCCGCCGCCACCGCCGCCAGGTGCAAATGGCCCGCCGCCGGGCGGCCCGCCCAACCACCTGATGCCGCCGCCGCCGCCGCGACCCGATGGGCCGCCGCCCGAAAGAAAAGACCTCGGCACTCGCCAGATCGACGGCTTGACGGCGAACGGCTGGGAGATCACGCGGCCATTGCCGCCGCCGCCTGGTGCGGCGAGTAACGATGTGACGGAGACTACACAGATGTGGGTGTCCGAAGAGTTGAAGCTGCCGCTGCTGACCCAGTCTACCGTTTCAGACGGCCATAAGCACACGCGCCGGCTCACCGAGATTCAGCGCCACGCAACCCTGGAGGAGTCGCTGTTCGCCGTTCCTGCGGGCTATGAAATTGTTGATGCGCCGCCGCCACCGCGCCGGCCCTGAGTCATCGCGCGATAGAAGCGCCTAGAGCGGTTAGCAATTGAGTGTAGCCTATGCCACCAAGACACCAAGGCACGAAGAGACATAACCAATGGTGATTCTTGGTGTCTTTGTGTCTTTGTGGCTGATTCTCTGGCTAAGTTGATCTGCAAACCGCTCTAAAGCAGACGAAACGAGCCAAAGTGATTGCTTTCCTGCAATCGCTGTGAGAGCCGGTTTGCAAAACGCAATTCCGCTGCCTGTAACCTTCGCTACAGTAACTAAAGACCAGCGGCGCGCGCCGTGTCAGTTCGGGTAGGGGTCGCCGGGCCGGACGATGCGTATGTGATGGTCGCTGAATTTGAAATGCGAGCCGGGGATTTCAATCTTCGGCATGTGACATGAAACACAATTGGCTTTGCCGGTAGGGCAGGGCCGGGCGTCACGCTTGCCGGCCTCCTTGAATGCCGCCGGCGTTACTTTGGTCGCGGCGCTATGACAGGCCGTGCATTTGGAGTCGAAAAAGGCGGCGTCGCGTTTGCGCGGCTCATGCGGGTCGTGACAGGCCAGGCAACTGATGCGCTGGTCTTCCGAGTCGAAGCACTTGCTGTTGGTCAAACGGTAAGGCTGGAAACGCACGTTCATCGGGCCGCGAATCCCCAGGACGGCAACCTGTTCCCAGGTGCGATGACAGGTGCCGCAGAAATTGGCCAGGTCTTCCGTAGAAAGTTTCTTCGGGTTGAAAATCTGTTTCTGATCCAACTCGCCGGCCTGCATGGCGGCGACATGCTTTTCGCCCGGCCCGTGACAGGCTTCGCAGGTGACGCCGTCGATCATTTGATCGAATTGCAGATTGACGCCGTTGAGCGCATTGGTGCTGTGACAGCCGAAACAGGCGCGCGTCTCGTCCATCTTCATTTCGCGGCCCATCGCTTCGACCAGCGTCGCCGGCGGCTTCAGCGCATGACCCATGGTAATATCGAGCCCCTTGATGTCCGAATAAAAGCTCACCCGGCCTTCGTAAAACTTATCCTTGTATTGCAGCACATAAGTCTGCCCCATGTCGGCATCGCCGAAGACGTAAAAGATCGGCACACTGAGCGTATTGACGCCATCGTTGACCGCATAGATCGTGCGGTTGCCGTCGCGCGTCAACTGGTAATTGTATTGTCCATTACGATAGGTCAACCGGGGATTGGCGCGCAGCACATCGGCCTTCTCGGTGGTGAAAAGCGCCCGGCCCATGTGCGTCGCGGTTTGCGTTTTGACTTTCGCCGCGTGACATTCGGCGCAGGCTTTCGAACCGACGAAGCGCCAGCCCTGAGGGGCGCGGTTGGGCCGCCAATCGGCGACCGGAGATGGCGTTGAACTGGGATTTTGCGCCTGCGCCAGCAGCGTGAAGGATACGCCGAGCGCGGTAAGAAAAATCACAATGACGGCGAGTTGCAGCTTCTTCTTAGCCGTGCTGATCATGGCGAATGCGTCCTGATAAAGAAATACTCAGGGAAAAACTATAGCCGAGGCCACTTGCGCCATGCAACTGCAACGACTTCCGGCTGCCGGCTTACTTTTCACCCATCGCCCAGGAGAGCGCGCCGATCAGGAGTTGTTGAAAACGCGCATCGCGCCAGACTTCTTCGCGGTGGCCGAGCGCCGTGTAAAAGACGCGCCCCTTGCCGTAGTTGCGCCACCACGCCAGCGCGAAATCTTTATCTTTGCGATGCACCGCCGGCAGCGTCAAATCAACTGAGGTCGGGTCGAGGCTCAATAACACATGAACACGGTCGCGCGAGAACTCTTTGAATTGATAAATCTCGTCCTTGATCTGAAACGTCTTGTCGAGATGGCGGGTCGCCGGGTGGCGCTGGTCTTCGACCTTAACGGTCACGTCCTGATGCCACGGATGTTGATCGAAATAGCCGCCGATCATCTCGCCGTATTCGGGCCATTTATAGAAGGTGTCGGTGGCGCTGTGAATGCCGACAAAGCCCTTGCCCGATTTGATGAAGTCCAGGAATGCCGCTTTCTGTTCGTCGGTGATGGGCAATTCGCCGGTGGTGTAAAAGACGACCGCGTCATATGGCTTGAGCCCGTCGCGGCTGATCAGCGAGCAGTCTTTCGTCGCCGTCACTTCAAACGCGCCGGCGCGCTCGCCGATCTCTTTGAGGATGGTTTCCGATACCGGCAGCACCTCATGTTTGAACCCGGCGGAATGTGTAAGGTAAAGCACTTTATGTTTGGCGCGGGCTGCCTGGCCGGTGCCGGTTTGCGCCAGCAAGATGGCGAGCATGATGCCTGCAACGGCAAAGAGTTTCCTGGTCATATGGATTAGCCTGATGAGTTGAACGCCGAATGAAGCGTTAAAGACAACGCGGCGCGCTACGGCAGCGGCGTTGCCGGCGAGTGCGTTCTCGCCCGTCAAGCAACGCCGCTGCCGTAGCGCGCAAGCCGCCCGGCAAGCGCGCGATTAGCCCTGATGTTCGGGATGCGTGCAGCCGACGAATTCTTTGAGGTATGAATTACCTTTGTACTTGAGTTCTTTGTGAATGCCGATCTCCGAGGTGTAGTACCCGTCAATCGTCGCGTTCTTGATCGTGCGGAAGAATTTTTCGGCGACCGTCTGCGGATTGCGCTCGTTCTTGCTGATGGCTTTCAGCAGTTCGACCTGTTGATCGGCGCTCGTATCGGCGAAGGCTTTACTGAATTTGTCGCTGCTCATCTTGTTGACGGCGGCAAGTCCTTCGCGCCAGATCTGCTTGACGGCATCAGGCGATTCGCTGAGGATCAAGTCGATGTATTCGTTGACGCGCGCCGCTTTCGCGCCAGGCGACGAATCGTCAGCCGGAATGATGCGCTCAGACATCTCCAGGACGGTGCGGTTTTCTTCCGGCGTGAAGAACTTCAGCGGTTGCGGTTTGGCGTCGGTTGCCGTCTGCATCGCCGTGTGCATGTGCTGATGATCCTGCGCCGCGATGGTCGAACCGAGCACCGGCAAGGAAGCGATGACGCCGGTGCCGACCGTGATGCCTTTAAGCGCTTCTCTACGTGTCAGCTTGTCCTTTGATTCAGCCATTGTGAAATCTCCCGAAGTTCGATGCGAAGACGCGCTTTGCGCCCGCAATGGGATTGCTCTAGCAACTGGTTTGGGATTGCACGATTGCTCATCCGTGCAGCACTAACTTTTAACCGCCGAAGCCCAAAAGTCAAGCGCCTGCCTTCGTCATCTGAAGCGCAGCCACGCTCCCGCAAGCGTCGCGGGCACCAGGAGAGCAAGAAAAGACAGGTGATACCAGATCGGCATCAACTGCCAGAGCTGTGTCTGAAAGAATATGCCAACTCCTATAAGCACAGCGCACAGAATGTAGACCGGCATATAGTTAGTAGTGGCAGTTACCAAAGCAGCCAGATAACCGGCGGCTAACGAACATAGTACGCTGCCGATAAGCAATATCAGTAAAGCGCCGGTGTCGTGAAGCGGACTTTGCAGGTCGGACGGCAGCACGGCCAGCTTTCTCAATACCGCGTTGTAGGACAACCATAGAATCGACCAGAGAACGAATCCTCCGATCACCGCAAGCGTGCCACGTAGCATGAATCTCTCTCTTTCCGGCAGAAGGGCGTCAGATCATCAGGCCGCCGAATGGCGCTCAATGTCATTATTCGAACGGCGCTTCGGCGGCGCTGATGCGGAAGCGAGTGGTGATTAGGAAAAGGCAAGTCTACTACTTGCCTTCGTCGAGATGCCAGCCGGTGTTGACCAGAGTGTTGCCGCGACGGACGAAGACTTCGGTGCCGCGTCCCGTGCTGGTCTGCTTTTTCCCCTGGGCCTCTATCTCATACAGGTAGGTTGTGTAGAGAATGATGGTATTGCCGTAAACTTGAATCTCTGTGCGCGGGAACTCCAGGCGCACCAGCTTTGCGCCGCTGTCGGCAAAGCGCTGCGCGCCGGCCAGTATAGCCGCGCGGTTATCCCAGGCTTCCGAGCCCTGGTTGATGGCAATCGCTTCCTCAGGGATTAGCTTTTCAAGCGCCGCGCGGTCATTTGAAAAATAGGCCCGCCATACGGCCTCGCGCGCGTTGAGTATTTGTTGACGAATCGGAGGCGACAGGCTCGCCGGCATTGCCATTCGCTCCGAACGCCAGGCCGGATCGACGACCGTGTGCGAAGCAACTTGAATCCATTGGCCGCTGCGCTTCGCGTAAACATCCATGATGCGAAGCCGGTTAGTGGTCACCAGGTCACTGCCGGATTTCCTCCCGAAATCTACCATAAAGCAAGCCACCGCTAACTCTGGGCTATAAAAGTTCACGTCGAAATCGAAGACCTTAAAGCCGACCGTCACCGCATCAGAGCCGGGAGCGGGACTAGCCGTGCCAGCGGGCCTCGGCCACGTGATGCCGTTCGCCTTCATGTATTCGTCAATGCCCCGAATCGGAACGCGGGAGCCTTCGAGGAAGCCGCGCCAGTCCTCGGAGTGTGTCGCGTATATTTTATCAATGTCGCCGTCGATAAACGCCTGACAAATCCCTTCGATGTGCGCGCGAATCGCCGCACGGTCACTGTCCCGGCCATCGGCTGGCGATGTGGATTGCGCTTTCGAGATCACCTGGCAACCCAAAAGCAAGACGAACGAACTCAGCAATAGCTTGCGCGTCATAAGACTCCAACTCCATTTCGAATTGTAATTAAGGGCACATTTGAAAATTGACAGCGCAGGCAAGACGCCGCCTGGTGCTTCAGCGGCAGCTTGCCGGTTAACGCTGCCTGATCGCCTCAAGCGGATTGCAGGAGGCCGCCTCCAGCGCCGGTTTCAGGCAAGCCAGCGACGCCGCCAGAGAAATCGCCACCGCCATGACGAGGTAAGTCAACGGGTCGACCGGCGGCACGTCGAAGAGCAGATTCTGCAAGTATCCTGAAATAGTAAAAGAAGCTACAAAACCGAAGATCAACCCGAAAGCGATCAGCGCCAGCCCCTCTTTCATGATCAAACGGAGAATGTCGCGGCCCGTCGCTCCTAACGCCATACGCACGCCGATCTCCTGGGTGCGCTGGCTCACCGAATAAGAGATGACGCTGTAAATCCCTACGGTCGCCAACAGCAGGGCGAGTGCTGCAAACAAACTGGCGAGCACGACGGTGAAATTCGTCGGTGCCATGGCCTTACGGACATACTCTTCCATCGGGCGAACCTTGGCTATCGCCCGGTTGCGGTCGAGCTTGCTGATTTCGCTACGGATCGGCCCGACAAGCGCCAAAGGGTCGGCGCTCGTCCGCACGGCGAAGCTCAGGTGCTCGCGTGCGCTTTGCGCGTAAGGGATGTAGATTTCACCGCGCAGGGGTTTCAACAGGCTATGAGCTTTGATGTGTTCGACGACGCCGACGACTTCCGCCCAGCCGTTGGCGAAACCCTGATCGGTGAACTGCTCGATATTGAGCCGCTTGCCGATAGGGTTCTCATCCGGCCAGGTCTGCTCGGCCAACAGCTTATCGATGATGATCACCTGGCGGCTCGATGATGTATCGAGGGCGTTGAAAGTGCGACCGGCGATCAACTGTCCGCCAATCGCTTGAAAGTACCCTGGCGTGATGGCCCGGTGATCTGCCAGGAAGCTGGCTCGCTGCGCGTCGCTGATACCTTCAGGGGCGTAAGGGCTATACCAGTTAGGATAATCATCCAGCGGGAGATGCGAAATCGCGCCGACGGATTCGACGCCGGGAAGCGCCGATAGCTTTTCCTCAAGCTGCGTCACGAAGAGATTTCGTTGTAGACTGCGGCCCCCAGGAGGAATGATCTCGAATGTCAAAACGTGACTGGCATTGAATCCGGGGCTGACCCTGTGAAGCTGTATCAACGTGCGTATCATCAGGCCCGCGCCGACCAGCAGGACAAACCCGAAGGCGATTTCGCTGCCGATGAGCAGCGTGCGAAACCGCTTTCTGGTCTGCCCGGAAGAAGATCGCCCGGACTCTTTCAGGGTCTCGACAAGATTCACCTTTCCGGTTTCAAGCATCGGTGCCAGGCCCGCGACCAGGCCGCAGGTCAGCGAGATGGCGCTGACAAAGATTAAGATCGTCCAATCCGGGTTGATGGTTTTGAGACGAGCCAGACTCTCCGGGCGAATGGCCAGCAGCAACTTCAGACCGAGCAAGGCGATGGCTAAGGCGAACGCCCCGGCCAGGCAGCAAAGCAACAGGCTTTCGCATAAAAGCTGCCGGCATATACGCCACCTTGTCGCGCCGATTGCCACGCGCAAGGCGATCTCTTTGCGGCGCGTGCTGGCGCGCGTCAGCAGTAGATTGGCGACGTTGAAACAGGAGACCAGCAGAACCAGGCCAGCGCCAATGAACAACGCCACGAGCGCCGGTTTGATATCGCGCACCACATCACGGTGCAGTCCGACGACTTCGAGTTGCAGATTCTCGACGTTATACTCGGTGAATCCGTCGCGCAGTTGACGAGCGATGGCCTGCGCCTCATCCTGCGCCTGTTCGACGGTCGCGCCCGATTTGAGACGACCGAGCATCCGTATGTAATAAAGATCTCTCGGCTCCGAATAGATGTCGTCCTGAAACGGCATCCACGCCGGAATATCCATCGGCACATTGGCATCGGCAGGAAAGCTCAACAGGAAATCCGGCGGCATCACGCCGACGACCGTGAAACTGCCGCCACTAAAACGCACCGCTTGCCCGATGATGTTCGGGTCTGCGCCGAAGCGCCGCTGCCACAGGCTGTTGCTCAGTATGATCTCGTTGATTCCCGGCCCTTCACGGTCGGCAAGAAAGGCTCGTCCTAAAGCCGGTTTTGCGCCGAGCACCGCAAAGAAGTTAGGAGTAACCTGAGCTACTTTGACCTGTTCGGGTTCGGTCTCGCCCGTAAAGGTGCCGTTACCGACCCAGATTCCCGCGACATCTTGAAAGAGGCGGCTGCGGTCGCGTATCTCGCGCAATTGCACGCCCGAAGCCGGAGCCCTGGACGCCCCCATCTTTTGAAAACTTGACCAGATGAGAGCCAGTTCCGCCGGATGCTCGTAGGGCAGCGGCTTGAGCAAAACCGCGTTGACGACGCTGAAAATGGCGGTATTAGCGCCGATGCCGAGCCCCATGGTCAACGCCACAATGGCGGTAAATTTCGGCTGTTTGAACAACGCTCGCAAGCCGTAGCGCAGATCCTGTAACCAGCCGTCCATGGTCGTGCCGCGACGGATTTCACGTCCGGCTTCCTGAATTCTCAAGACGCTGCCGAAACGCTGCACCGCCTCCTGATGGGCTTGCGCCGCCGACATGCCTGCCTCAAGGTTCTCCCTGATCCGCATCTCAAGATGAAAGCGCAACTCCTCGTCGATTTCGTCATCGATCTTGCGCCTGCGAAGTGCGCCGTAGATCAACAGCAACCGGGCTTTTAACCACCACATGGCGTTCAACTCCTCGCTACGCGGTCTGCATGATCTTGGCAATGGCTACCGACAGACCAGTCCACGCCTGAGATTCGGCCTGAAGCTGCTTGCGACCCGCGCTGGTTAGCCGGTAATACCTGGCCCTGCGGTTGTTTTCAGACTGCCCCCACTTCGACGCGACCCAGCCCCGGCGCTCCATGCGATAGAGCGCCGGATAAAGCGTGCCTTCTTCGACCTGGAGCGCATCATCGGTGGTTTGCTGAATCCATCTGGCAATGGCATGGCCATGCATCGGCTCGCGCGACAGGGCCTTGAGCACCAGCATGTGCATGGTTCCTTGCAACAAATCGACCTTCGCCATAACAGCCCTTCTCCTTAGATTGTCTAAGGAAGATAATCTTTCCCCCTTAGAATGTCAAGGGGAGCCGTTATGGGGACAGGAGATTGCCACAGAGACAGCGCAAGCACAGAGAGAAAGCCAAAAGTACTGAGAAAACCAGAGATTTTTATCCTCTTCTCTGTGTCTCTGTGCCTCTGTGGCCGCTCTCTTTTTGTGCCATATGCTCTGGATTGTGAGAAAGCCGGGTAGCCGCGAGTGATGACGAATGCTCAGATGTGACCGGGGTGAGACGTTTGCCACTCCAATGCAAACTCGCAGCAAGGGCCGCCGTTGAGAATGCAGGTCGGGTGAGCGAACTGGGTGTTCGATGCGCCGGCCAGGTCGAGCGCCTTGCTCCAGAAACCGCCGAGACTCTCACAGATAGAGCGCGTCGGCCTGGCGTCAGGCTCATAGCGATAGCGCACCAGACAACGAGAGTCACCGGTTCGGGCGATTTCCAGATCATAGGTATCGTGGAAAAAGAACTCCTTGATCGATGGAAATTTTTCTAACTGCTTAACCGGATCTTTGACGAGCAGGGTGCGGTAGACGCCGGTGAATACATACTCGGCCATGAAGCGACCGACCTCCACGGATAAGGTTGGCGCGGCGGGTGTTGCCAACACTCGCGTCACCTGGCGCAGCCCATCCAGCGTGCTATAGGGATACCAGTTCGTCGGCAGAAAAAAGGAGGACATCAGCGATGGATCTTTGCGGCTGATGGCAGTGACCGCCTGCGAGACCGCCTGCTCGCCATAACGCTGCTTCAAGAGTTCCATCCACGCATTCAGCAATACCCCTTTGATTTCCGCCATGATTTCTCCTCAGACTGATTGATTGGTCGGGGGTGCGGGAGCATTAGCCGGAGCCAGTTTGACAGGGCTTTCAAGTTCGGCTCGGCTTGCGTTGATGAATATACTCACTCGCAAAGTGATTTTCAATAATATTTTCCGGCGCGCGAGAATTGTTGATAGCGGGATAGTGATGAAAAAGTAAGGCCATAAGGTCGCGCCGCGTAGTGGCGCAGTACTGAAGCTGCCGCGTAGATGTCCCGTCGCGACGCGGCGGCGCTTGCGTCAACCTGTACAGGCGGCTTTGCACCAAAAGTCTGATTTTTGACCGACTTTAAATTCAAGTGGAATTTTTGAACCAAAAATCAGATAAGAATATTTTGATGCTTAAAGAACAGCAATGTGTTTATTCTCTCAGCAACGCCCGAAATCCGGCTTGCTCGAAATGTTTGTCAGGGGTGAGGGCAGCAGTGATGTTATGTTCCTCCATAACGATGAAAGATATGCAGTCAGTGAGACCCCACATCTTATCTTTCCGAAATGAATATAACACTATAGCTCTTTGCAACAGGTCGGTGCCTATGTTTACCACAGATATATTACGGGTGTTGTAGCATTGGCTAATGAATAATGCTGCTTCCTGTCTGTGGTTGGCAGATAAGCCATTCCCGATTTCTATTAAAACAGCCTCGGTTGTCCATACTCTAAACGCCTTACGAACGTCGAAATATAAGGCTTTAGCTTTTTCATGATGTTGGTCTTTAGGATTGAGCAGGGCTATTACATATCCGGTATCTAGAAAGAGGTCTATACGATACATTATTTTTTCGGTGTTCCATAAAGATAATGATCATGCTGTTCTGACCAGTCTTCCGGGCCTTCTACTTGACCAATAAGAGATTCGAGAACATTCCATGCATCGGTAGGCCGGTTACGGGTTGCTTCAAGAGCAGTTTTGCCTACTGTGTCTGCATTGCATGTGTCTTTGTTTAATGATGTGTCTTTCATAGTGATCACCTAAACAGGCTGATTATGATATGACAATTCCGGGTGAGTCAATGATGAATTGTCGGGCGGGAAGTCATTAGATTTTTGGTTCAAGTAAATCAGATCAGCCATATAGGAGCGATCTTAATCATTTCTTTATGCAGATTTCTTTTTAATTCGTCTAAAGTTTCTGCCTGTGAATGTGCTCCAGCAAAGCCTGGCACATAGCCGACATACAATCCAGTTTCAGGACATTTCTCTACAATAGCCGTAAATACTCTCATGTTCATTCTCCAGGCACCGCATATCACTGGCAAGGGCAAGCGTTTAACGCGGCGTTCAGGCGGCGCGGAACGGCAATGCCCGAAGCATGAGAAACTGGCTGCCGCGCTCGCCTCAACGGCTGGTTAGACGGCCTCATCGGCTTTACTTTCTTCCCTCATATTCACGAAAGTCGTTCGGTCTTAATATCTCTATTCCCTCATATTCTTTTAGAACAAGCAGGTCTTTGTCCCCTGTAATAATGCAATCACACTTGCCCGCAATTGCGGCGGCTAAAACATTGTCATCGTCCGGGTCACGGCAGATTCTTTGTTTAAGGGGTGTGGGTTCAACCACTTTCATACGAGAAAGCAAAAGCTCTATCGCCTGATTAATTGCTTCTGGTTTGTACTTGAGTTTGTGAGAAAGTTTGTCGCGGAATTCTTCGATGATGAAAGCTGATGTGATTAAGCTGTGCTGCCGGACGCAATGCTCAAGCAGTTCGTGGCAAAAGCCATGTGCGACAAAAGCAACAATCAGAACATTGGTATCAAGTAGAATGATCACGAGATAATGTCAAAAATATCCTGATCGGTGTAGTTCTGTGACGATTCAGCCATCATCCGCTCACGCAGTAGTTTGAATTTACGGATAAAGAGGTAATCCGCCAATGCCTTCTTAACGAGTTCTTTTGATGATAAGCCCTCTTCGCGGGTGGCTTCTTCTAGGGCTGATTCAACCTCTTCTGGCAAATCGATTGTTATGGTTCCTCTCATAACGTCCTCCGCTATATGTTTGCAGTTCCACGTCAGCAGATAATCCATCCCGTTGATACAGACTATGGCAAAATGATAGCGCCTTCAAATGGCTAAAGCCAGATGGGGGAAGCACGCTGAAGCGCGCTCAGTGAATCCCGCGCGGATTGCTAACCAGCGCTAAAAGCGCTGGCCTATGTGCCCTACGGGAAAGCCTGATGAATCGGGCTGAATCTAAGAAGCGTTGGCAGGTACGGAAGGCGGGAATGAGGTAGCTAACGTGCTTTCTTCTTTTTAGCGGATTTGGTTTTTGACGCGCTGCCGCCTTTAGCTGGTTTCGGCTCTTGCTTCGATTGATCAATAACCGGGTTCTTGCGCGGCCTGCCGATGGGAAGTGGCTCGGTGGAAACATACCTTTCAAATCGTTATGCGAGCTTCCAACCATCGCTTAAACGAACTCTGACTCTCGCCTGATGGTTTGCCCAATAGCAGGTTCTCAATGCTTATATCTTCATCTAGTTCAGGCCAGTGAATCCCTTCTTTGTCTCCAACAAAGCGCCAGTTATTTCTTTCCGCTTCAGTCCCATGCACAAGGCGCGGATACCACACTAGGGGGACTGAAATTGTGCGCCCATCCGTCAGGTCAACCGCCAGAGTGTCATCCGTAATCGTAATATTTTGTGCTTTGGCTTCAGCCGTTAAAGTACTCATTCCAACTCCTTAACAAGTCTTCTCGATTCTCGTCAACCAGTTTCTGTATGCGGTTAAGCTCTGTTCGGCTAAACCCGCCGCTATTTTGCAGCCTGACAGGGTCTAGCCAGAATTTAGCGATATTCTTATCTCTTTCAACGTGAACGTGCGGCGGCTCGTCACGATCACCCGCATAGAAAAAGAGTCGATAAGGCCCATCTCGCAGTACCGTCGGCATAGCCTTGAGACTCTATGTGATAAGAAAATGTCAGTCAATGCCGCGTCGATTCTGCTGACTGTCATTCCAGCCAATTCATTTGGACTGCGAGCGTCTAACCCTCCGATTCATCGCGCTGAAGCTAAGCGATGATTGGTCATGCTGTTTCAGCGAATGATGATCAGTCAGGCTGTTTCAGCGAATTAAGCGATGGCATGAAGTTAAACGATGATCGGTCAGGTTGTTTCAGCGAATTAAGCGATGATCGGTCAGGCTGCTTCAGCAGCCTTTCCCGCAGGGCAAATAGGCCAGCCGTTGACGGCTGGTATAGGCGAGTTCGGTCGATTTCTCCGCAGGGCGTTTCAACGCCCTTCTCGCGCAGGGCTTTAGCCACCCGCAGTCAATGGCTAAAGCCAGATGGGGGAAGCACGCTGAAGCGCGCTCAGCGAATCCTGCGCGGATGGCTAACCAGCGCTAAAAGCGCTGGCCTATGTGCCCTACGGGAAAGCCCGATGAATCGGGCTGAATCTAAGCGATGATCAGTCAGGCTGTTTCAGCGAATTAAGCGATGATCAGTCATGTTGTTTCAGCGAATTAAGCGATAATCGGTCAGGCTGTTTCAGCGAATTAAGCGATGGCATGAAGTTAAACGATGATCGGTCAGGCTGTTTCAGCGCATTAAGCGATGATTGGTCAGGCTGCTTTAGCAGCCTTTCCCGCAGGGCAAATAGGCCAGCCGTTGACGGCTGGTATAGGCGAGTTCAATCGATTTCTCCGCAGGGCGTTTCAACGCCCTTCTCGCGCAGGGCTTTAGCCACCCGCAGCCAAATGGCTAAAGCCAGATGGGGGAAGCACGCTGAAGCGCGCTCAGTGAATCGCTCGCGGATTGCTAACCAGCGCTAAAAGCGCTGGCCTATGTGCCCTACGGGAAAGCCCGATGAATCGGGCTGAATCTAAGAAGCGTTGGCAGGTACGGAAGGCGGGAATGAGGTAGCTAACGTGCTTTCCGCTTTTTAGCGGATTTGGTTTTTGACGTGCTGCCGCGTTTAGCGGCTTTTGAACTTTGCGAGGATTTGGCGGCTGCTGAGTCTTTGCGCGGCCTGCCGGCAGCAAGTGGCTCGAAGGCTTCGACTTCTTTCCTGAAAAGATACTTCCTTCCGCCTACCTCTATGGTGGTGAGCCTGCCACGCCTCACCAGATCCTGGATAGCCTGAAAGCTGACCCTGCGCATTTCAGCCGCTTGCTGTTGAGATACCAATTCGCTTGGGTCAATTTTCATCTGCAAAAATTACTTGTGCTATAGAAGTATTTTTGTAATAATGAAAACGCGCCAATGTGATGGCGCGCCAGTCAGGGGACAAAGAAAGTCCGCCTGACATCCGAAGGGAAACGGGCCGAAACCCTGCCAAGGAAACTTGGCCCGTTTCTCTTAAATTGCTTGAATCACTCAAGAGATTACACGAATTATGCCACGTTCGCCAGATGATAATGAGAAACAACGGCCCGCCAGCAAATCAAAGCGCGCCCGCCGCAAAAGCACTCCGCGCCGCACCACTCCCAAAACGCTGCGCGAGAAGCTAGATACTTATTCGCCAGAGACGTGGCGGATGATCGAGAAATTCTTACATCTCCCCCCGCAAAAGATGTTGGCGGTGATCATCAAGCTAGTGTTGCGCGACCGGGTGACGGACGAGGAACGCTATCTGATTTGCAACATGTACCATACTTCTCTGATGTTGAACCTGGCAGGATGGGTCGCCGCAAGTGAAGCCTCTGGGCAGCCAGACGACTGCCCGGAGAACGCGAAGGTCGAGAATTAGAGGGGGGTTCAGATCAGCTTAGCCAGAGAATCAGCCACGAAGCCACAAAGACACCAAGCATCACCGTTTTATTGTGACCCTTGGTGCCTTCGTGTCTTGGTGGCATAGGCTACACTCAATTGAAAACGGCTCTAGTGGATGACTTTGATGTCGTCCTGAAAGCGAGGATCAACCTCGTAGGAAGTGTCGAACTGGCCGCTGAAGCCTGTCACTTCGATGGTTTGGCCCTGGCTTAAACCGCTAACGTCTATGCCTGTCGAGGTGTTGACGAACGAATGAATTTCGCCGGTTCCATCATTGATGAAGATGATGGATCCGAACGGCGGATCATTGAAGATGGGCTGAGTGATCGTTCCCCTGATCCTGACCAGCTTGCCTTCGGTCGCTTCGCCGACGGCTCCGGTTGCGACCGGCAGCGCCTGCACCTTCGGCCCGCTGCCATGCGCTTTGGTCTGAGTCACGTTGATCAGAACGAGCAGCCCGAAGCTATCGGCAAGCTCGCCGGTGACGCGAACCTGCTGCCTCGGCGCAAACCCTAGGTTGTCGGCGACGCTGACATAGATGCCGCCGGTGTGATCTTGAATAGCGAAGCCCTGATCGAAACTGCTTGAGTTGAACGCGCCCGAAGGCACCGTGACCGAGCCATCAACCGTTACCACGGTTCCCAGTGGCAAGCTACGCGCTTCGGCTATAGAGACTTTCTTGGGATTTGACGAATTAGGCGCAGCGGGCGGCGTTGCCCGGCCAGTGGCAGAGAGCGCCAGGTTGCTGATTACGACCAACGCCAGCAGCAGCGCCGGCACTAAGAATCTTCGGCTGTTGTTTCTGTAGATCATGATTTTTTTCTCCTTTAGAAGTGGCCCGGTGGTGGGAACCGGGCTGTTAGATTACGGGACATTGACCTCCCATGCCGGTCTGCGACTCCCGACGTGCGAGGTCTTTGATTGTTAGCGATCAGTCAGGTCAAGGCTGATACGTCACCCTCACTGCAATCCAGTCGAGCGAGAAGTCACGCGAGGTGTTGCTCGCCACATCGATGACCCTCACCCGGAAGTTTGCATTGCTCAGCGTCGAAAGCGTCCAGGCGAAGCCCCAGTTGTCAGCCGGTCCGCCGAGAATGTAAGTCGCCTCACTCGTCGTCAGTGTAGCGGTGGACTTGGTCGCCGTCCACGACGCCCCGCCGTCCCACGACAACTGCACGCAGATTTTCGGCGCGCCGCTGGTGCTGTCGGCCTTGGCGTCCAGCCGCACTTCGACGCCTTGAATCGTCGCCGTGCCCGGTATGTTGAAACCGAAGTTGTAGAAGCGATGTTTGTCCTTCTGTGCGTGAGTGCACGACGTGTTTGTGCCAGAGCCGCTGTTGTTATCAACCGCGAACAGGCTGTCACAGGTGAGCGCGTTGGCGGCGTTGACTTCGTAGCCGTCGTTGTCGCCAGCCGAGCCGGTCTCAGCCGCGTTAGCAGTCGCGCCTTTCATTCCGGTGTTGGTGGCCGGCGCTCCGCTGCAATACTGACTTTCCTTGCCGATCACCTTGTAGGGGCAGTCGGCCTTGTCGAGCAGATAGAGAATCGCCGCGCGGTTGCGCGAGGTCTGTGCCGGGATGATTTCGTCTCCCGGATAGAATCCGCCCTGCCCCGAAGTCACCGGGTACATCTCGAAGGCGAAGTTCAGTATGCCGTGGACGGCGTAGAGCCAATCGAGACTCGTACCGTCGGTGATGTACAGGTCGCTGGCCTGCTGCGGAGTGTAGCCGTTGGTCGCCGCCATCGCCTGACCCATAGTCGCCATCACGTCGCGATCATCCTGAGTCAGGTCCGGCGGCACGTCTGTGAAAGTGTATCCCGCGGGCCAGAGGACTAGCTCGCCATAGTTGTGAAAATCTAGCGCGAGCTTGATCTGCTGCTTGCCGTTGACTACGCGGCTGTTGACGAAATCGCGAACGAGCTGGTCTTCGGGCGACGAGAACGGCCCCGCGCCATGGTAAGTTTCGCTGCTGGTCGTCCCGCTGCTGCCTCCGCAGCACGCCCACTTGTAGCCCCAGTTCCGGTTCAGATCGGTCCCGATGTTGGATGAGCCAACGTTGGGCTGGCGATTCTTGCGCCACGACCGATACGCGCCCGTGGCGATGTCGTACTCGCCGCCGTCCGGGTTCATATCGAAGACAATCCAGATTTCACGCGAGTTGACCAGATCGGTGATCTGCTGATTAATGCCGTACTCGTCGGTCAGCATATGCAGCGTGTAGAGCGCCATCTCGACCGTCAGGTGCTCGCGCGCGTGTTGATGGTGAGTGAACAGCACTTCGGGCTCGTCCTCGTCCACCGCCACGTTGTCCGAAATCTTGCCGACCCAGATCGTGCGGCCTTCGTAGGAAGTCCCAATGCTGAACAGCGAGAAGATGTCCGGGTGATTGGTTGCCACAAGTTGAATATCGGCGACCATCTCGGCGTAATCGTGATAGGCCGAATCCGCCGCCGGGAACGCCATTATCATCTTGTCATTCGCGGGCAACTCCGAGGGCGAGAAGCCGAGAGCTTCGATGGCTTTCTTCTCTTGCGGCGTCGCTTCCACAAGGACGTAATCCTTGCCGACTTCGATGATGAGTGCTCCGGTCGCCGCGATCTCCGACCGCGTGTGCGCGTCCACCACGTCGTGAATGACGTAGAAGGGCGTGCGTTTATTCTGTTTGGAAGCGGGAGCGGCTGGCGATAACATCAGTCCTAGCAAGACCGCCAGCGCGATCCCCACTACTATCCGTTGAACTAACTTTTCACGTTTCATATATCAATCCCCTTTCATCCAGCGAGCCTGTAAGGGCGGTCCTCATCCATGACCGCCCCTCTCTGATCCCAGCCGTGCCGATGACGGTGAACGGCACCTGATCGTCAGGAGCGGTGACAGCGTTAGTTACCGTGTTTATCACTGAGACCGTGTTGGAACCGCTATTCGCCACGTAAGCTCTGGTTTGAGCCAGCGCCGCGCTGGCTCCGAAGACCACGAGAAACAGCGCCAGCGTTACTACTCGAATCGCCGCGCCAAGAAATAGCTTTGAACCCTTCTGAGTAATACTCGTCATCGTTGGATTCTCCTTTGAACTCCGAGGCCGGCTTGCGAAGCCCGGCCTCGGAGCATCGCTGATGGTTGTTAGCGGAGGCTTGGCTCCTGCGGCTCAAACCGCAGTTCTCACCAAAGCGCAGCCCCGCCTGCGAGCGGCTCGATCAATGATTCATGTGGTTGACGAAGGAGACGCAATCACCTTGATTCTTGAAAGTCGGGTTGGTGAAGGTCTGCCAGCCGCCGTGCTTGCACTGATCTTTGTTGGTTGGCCCCTGCGTCCTCACTGCGAAAGCGATTACTCTTGGGCTGGCTCCGTTTGCTGCGGGCACGGTGGCGACTACCGTATTAGTGGCCGTGCTGATGACCGAGACGTTGCCAAAGAAAGAATTAACCGGCACATAGACGGAGGTCCCGGTCGGATCGACAGCCAGAAATGCTGTAAAAAATCCAACGGCCACGTTGGCGACCACCGTATTGGTTGCCGTGTCTATGACGAAGACCGTGTTGCCATCAACAGACACATAGGCAAAAGCCCCATTGGGAGTGATCGCTACTCCTAATGGAGTGTTTCCAAAGGGAACCGTCGCGACCACCGTGTTAGTCGCGGTGGCTATTACTGCGACACTTCGTGGATTGCCAACGGCCACGTAGGCGAAAGCCCCATTCGGCGTGATCGCTAATCCGTGTAGAAGCTCTCCTACCGGTACAGTGGCGGCCACCGTGTTGGTTGCCGTGTCTATTACTGTGACACCTCCTGCTATAGCGTCATTGGTCACATAGGCGAAGGCTCCACTTGGGGTGATAGCTACAGAAAAGGCCCGCACTATCCCCGGTATGGTGGCCGTCACCGTATTGGTCGCCGTATCTATCACGCTGACCGTGTCATCGCCGAGGTTTGCGACGTAGGCGAAAGCGCCGTTCGGCGTGATGGCTATGCCATTCGGCTCTATTCCAACCGGCACAGTGGCAACCACGGTGTTGGTTGCCGCGCTTATTACTGAGACGTTGTTAGAACCGAAATTCGCCACGTAGGCGAAGGCCTCATTCGGCGTGACGGCTACTCCTTCTGGCCCACCTCCCACCGGGACGGTTGCGACTATCGTATTGGTCGCCGTATCTATCACGGAGACAGTGCCGTTACTACCATTCGTCACGTAACCCTTGGTTTGAGCGAGCGCGGCGCTGGCTCCGAAGACCACGAGAAACAGCGCCAGCGTGACGACTCGAATCGCTGCGCTAAAAAACCACTTTGAACACTTCTGAGTAATACTCGTCATCGTTGGATTCTCCTTTGGACTCCGAGGCCGACTTGATAAGCCCGGCCTCGGAGCATCTTTGATTGTTGTTAGTGGATTGACTAGCAGCCGTTGCTGGCCTTGATGGCATTGGCTCCGTTAATCAGCGGTTGCCCCTGAGCCGGGGTAAGCGAGCCGTTGTTGATGAGAGAATTCACGTCGTTGATAAATTGGTCGAGCTGGTTACAGGTCGGGTTGGTCTGTCCCTTGTCGAGATGCTTCTGGGCCTGCTCAAGCTTGTGGATCAACTGCTGGCCCTTTTGCTGCGTCAGCGTGCCTGCGGTGACCAAAGCCTGCACCTGACCAATGAGCGATGTGATCGTGGTCTGCTGTGTCCCAATAGCAATATACTGAGGGAAGGCTCCAACGGGCACCGTGGCGACGACCGTATTGGTTGCTGTGTCTATTACCGAGACATTCCCGGTAAAGGAGCCGCCATCCGTCACGTAGGCGAAGGCTCCATTCGGAGTGATAGCTACGTCATCTGGACCCCCTCCAATGGGCACGGTGGCGACCACCGTATTGGTTGCCGTGGCGATCACTAAGATCGTGTGGGCATCCTGATTCGTCACATAGGCAAAAGCTCCGTTCGGCGTGATCGCTAATGCGCCTGTTTGGAACCCTACTGGTATGGTGGTGGCCACCGTATTAGTCGCGGTGCTGATGACAAAGACATCAGTGGAAAATGCGGTAGTCACGTAGGCAAAAGCCCCATTCGGAGTGATAGCGACTCCGACTGGACCGCCAAAAAAAAACCCCCCTCCAATGGACACGGTGGCCGTCACCGTGTTGGTTGCGGTGTCTATTACTATGACATTCCCGCTAAAGAGATCCGTCACATATGCAAAGGCCCCATTCGGAGTGAAGGCCATAGAAGTCACGAACCCCCCTAGCGGTATAGTGGCCGTCACCGTATTGGTCGCCGTACTTATCACACTGATTGTGCCGGAACCGTCTGCGTAGTAGGCGAAAGCTCCATTCGGAGAGATTTCTATTGGCCCCCCACCTCCTCCAACCGGCACAGTGGCAACGATAGTCTCGGTTGTCGTGCTGATCACCAGGACATTGCCGTGTACCCGCTCCAACACGTAGATGAATTTCCCATCTGGAGTGACCGCGAGCCCATCTGGAAAACTCACCGGGATGGTTGAAACTATGGTATTGGTCGCCGTGTCGATGACGGAGATAAAGCCGTCATTAACATTCGACACGTAAGCCCTGGTTTGAGCCAGCGCCGCGCTGGCTCCGAATACGACGAGAAACAGCGCCAGCGTTACGACTCGAATCGCTGCGCCAAGAAACTGCTTTGAACATTTCTGAGTAATACTCGTCATCGTTACTTTCTCCTTATGGACTCCGAGGCCGACTTGATAAGCCCGGCCTCGGAGCATCTTTGATTGTTGTTAGCTGATGCCTGCGCTTTCAGGGCTCAACATTCAGTTCAGCGCAGCCCCGCCTGCGAGCGGCTCGATCAATGGTTCATGTGGTTGACGAAGGAGACGCATTCGCCTTGATTCCTGAAGGTCGGGTTGGTGAAGGTCTGCCAGCCGCCGTGCTTACACTGATCTTTGTTGGTTGGCCCCTGTGCTGCCCTTACTCCAAAAGCTATAGACGTGGGGCCGCTTCCAACGAGTATGGTGGCGACTACCGTATTCGTGGCCGTGCTGATCACTGAGACGGTGTTGCCACTCCGATTCGCCACATAGGCGAAGGCCCCAGTCGGATCGATAGCCAGTCCTTCTGGAGCCGTTCCAACGGGTATGGTGGCGACCACCGTATTGGTCGCCGTGTCTATGACGGCGACCGTGCTATCAGATTCATTCGACACATAGGCAAAAGCCCCGTTCGGAGTGATAGCTACTCCGGATGGAGAGAATCCCACCGTTACGGTAGCGACTACCGTATTGGTTGCCGTGTCTATCACTAAGACCGTGTTGGGCGTGCTCGTCACGTAGGCGAAAGCCCCATTCGGCGTGATAGCTACGCCTTGTATAACCTCTCCAGCCGATATGGTGGCGACCACCGTGTTGGTTGCGGTGTCTATTACTATGACAGTCCCGAAAACGAAACCTGTCACGTAGGCGAAGGCTCCATTGGGCGTGATCGCTATAGAAAACGGAAAATTTAATCCCGATATGATGGCAGTCACCGTATTGGTCGCCGTATCGATCACGCTGATCGTGCTACCGTTAATGTTTACGACGTAGGCGAAAGCTCCATTCGGAGTGATGGCTATTGCGTTCGGAGAAACTCCAACCGGCACCGTGGCAACCACGGTGTTGCTTGCCGCGCTGATCACTGAGACAGTGTTGTCATTGAAATTCGCCACGTAGGCGAAGGCCCCATTCGGCGTGACGGCTACTGATACTGGCCCACCGCCCACCGGGACGGTCGCAACTACCGTATTGGTCGCCGGGTCTATCACGGAGACCGTGCTGTCATTAGCATTCGCCACGTACCCCCTGGTTTGAGCAAGCGCGGCGCTGGCTCCGAAGACCACGAGAAATAGCGCCAGCGTTACTACGCGGATAGCTGCGCCAAAAAACTGCTTTGAACACTGCTGAGTCAAACTCGTCATCGTTCGATTCTCCTTATGAACTCCGAGACCGGCTTGATAAGCACGGCCTCGGAGCATCGCTGATGATGGTTAAGGGGAGGTTTGGTTTTTATGGCTCAACGCCCAGTTCTCAGCGCACCCCTACTTGTGCGCGGCACGATCATTAGTGGCCGTGATTCTGATGGTTGACGAAGGAGACGCAATCACCTTGATTCCTGAAGGTCGGGTTGGTGAAGGTCATCCAGCCGCCGTGCTTACACTGATCTTTGTTAGTTGGCCCGCTCGGCGGCGTCGGCACTGGAAAAGCTATGCCCTGGGGGCCGGATCCAACGGGTATGGTGGCGGTCACGGTATTCGTGGCCGTGTCTACCACGAAGACGTTGTCGCCGAGATTATTCGCTACATAGGCGAAGGTTCCTGCTAGATTGATAGCTATTCCTCTTGGAGCCCCGCCAGCGCTCAGGGAGGTGGTCACCGTATTGGTTGCCGTGTCTATGACGGCGACCGTGTTAGGATTAATAGACACATAGGCAAAAGCCCCGTTCGGAGTGATCGCTACTTCTACGGGAGAGCTTCCCAGGCTTCCTATCGGTACTGTGGCGACCACCGTGTTAGTCGTGATGTCTATTACATAGACATTGCCATCCAAATTAGCCACGTAGGCGAAAGCCCCATTCGGAGTGATAGCTATGCCTTCCAGATTACCTCCAATTGACACAGTTGCGGACACCGTGTTGGTTGCGGTGTCTATTACTGTGACGATCCCGGAAATATCATCCGTCACATATGCAAAGGCCCCATTCGGAGTGATAGCTACTCCTACTTCAAAAACCCCAGATGGCACAGTGGCTACGACCGTATTGGTTGCGATGTCTATTACTGTGACAGGCCCGAAACCCACCACATAGGCGAAGGCTCCATTCGGAGTGATGGCTATTCCAGACGGGCGTGATACAACGGGCACAGTGGCAACCACCGTGTTGGTTGCCGCGCTTATCACTGAGACGGTGTTGCCAAACCGATTTGCCACGTAAGCAAAGGCCCCGTTTGGAGTGACTGCTATCCCTTGTGGCCCAACTCCCACCGGAACGGTTGCGACTACTGTATTGGTCGCCGTATCTATCACGGAGACCGTGCCGTCATTACGATTCGTCACGTAACCTCTGGTTTGAGCCAGCGCCGCGCTGGCTCCGAAGACCACGAGGAACAGCGCCAGCGTTACGACGCGAATCGCTGCGCCAACAAACAACTTTGAACACTGCTGAGTCAAACTCGTCATCGTCCGATTCTCCTTTGAACTCCGAGGCCGGCTTGATAAGCCCGGCCTCGGAGCATCGCTGATGATGGTTAAGGGGAGGTTTGGTTTTTATGGCTCAACGCCCAGTTCTCAGCGCACCCATACCGGCGCGCGGCTCGATCAATGGTTTCAGTGGTGGTTGACGTAGGAGACGCAATCACCTTGATTCCTGAAGGTCGGATTGGTGAAGGTCATCCAGCCGCCGTGCTTACACTGATCTTTGTTGGTCGGCGTATTGGCTATGACGGTGATCGTCTGCGTGCAAGTCGCGTGATTGCCTGCCGCATCGGTGGCTGTCCAGGTGATGGTCGTCGTACCGATTGGATAAGGCGCATTGAGCGGCTGAGCGTCACTGCGGACGCCGGCAACCGTGACGCTTGAGCAAGTGTCTGTAGCCGTTGCCGTCCCCGGATTGACATTGGCGAATGGCGAATCGGGAATGTTGCCTAACGTGGTGATGTCGCCAGGACAAGTGATCGTCGGCGGCGTGTTATCCACGACCGTCACAGTTGAGGTGCATTGGCTGGAAGCGCCAGAGCTATCAGTCACGGTCAAGGTAACATTGGTGGTGCCGACTGGGTATGGGCCAGCCGGGGATTGACTGAGGGTGATGGCATCGCCGTCGGGATCGAACGAGCCATTATTAATCGAAGCGTTGGCAGTGCAAGACGGCCCGGCGTTGACCGTCACGTTCTGGCACTGCGCGACCGGCGCGCGGTTCGGTGTTATAGCTATCCCCTGGGGCCCAGCTAGTCCCGTAATCAAAGTGGTGATTGTATTGGTCGCAGTGTCAATCACCGAGACGTTGTTGCTGTTGAAATTTGCGGTGTAAGCGAAGGCTCCATTCGGAGTGATGGCTACGCCTGCCGGTGTGCGCGCCTGCGGATCACTGATCGTGGCGGTCACAGTAACGCTTCCCGTGTCTATTACCGAGACCGAACTGCCGACAAAATTCGCGACGTAGGCGAAAGCTCCATTCGGAGTGAAGGCAATTGAAATGGGCTGGTTTGATGTCGCCACAGTTGCGACTACTGTATTCGTCGCCGTGTCAATCACTGAGATTCCCCCGGTGCTAGGCGCGGTAATAATGTTTCCGACGTAGGCAAAGGCTCCATCAGGAGAGATGGCTACTGCGTCGGGGACGTTTCCCACCGGCACCGTGGCGGTCACGGTATTGGTTGCCGTGGCGACCACTGATAGGTTGTTAGCTCCCTCATTGACCACGTAAGCGAATGCGCCATTAGGCGTAATGGCTATTGCGATTGGGAAGCTTCCCACCGGCACAGTGGTGGTCACGGTATTGGTTGCCGTGGCGATCACTGAAAGGTTGTTGCTGCGAAGATTGACAACGTAAGCGAATGCCCCATCAGGCGTAATGGCTACGCTGATGGGGATGGTGCCCACCGGCACAGTGGCGGCCACCGTGTTAGTTGCCAGGTCTATTACTGAGACGTTGTTCGAACTGGCATTCGCGACGTAGGCAAAGGCTCCGTTAGGGGTAATGGCTATCGCGACGGGTGCGCTTCCCACCGAAACGGTAGCGGTAATTGTGTTGGTCGTCGTGTCGATCACGGAGACCGTGCTGTTGTTTGAATTCGTCACGTAAACTTTGGGTTGAGCGAGCGCGGCGCTGGCTCCGAAGACCACGAGAAACAGCGCCAGCGTTACTACACGAATCGCTGCGCCAAAAAACCGCTTTGAAAACTTCTGAGTACTACTCGTCATCGTTCGATTCTCCTTTGAACTCCGAGGCCAGCTTGCGAAGCCTGGCCTCGGAGCATGGCTGATGGTTGTTAGGGGATTGTTAGTTCCTTGGGGGCAGAGGCGCAGAGCGCTTCGGCGTACTGCGGCGCTCTCTGCGTCGAGCTAAATCGAAGCGCACAAGATGGGGACAGGAGATTGGCCACAGAGGCACAGAGCCACAGAGAAAAATATTGAGAAACCCAGGAAGGTTTTAAGTTTTTCTTTGTGTCTTTGTGCCTCTGTGGCAATTTCTTTTGTTTCCTTCTTATGCCGCCTGATTTAGCAGACGTTCCGCCTCAGAACGTCTTGCACGGGATTCCAATTTCGCCCCAGCGAAGAGCTGTCGGTTCTCTTGCTAGAGTTGAGTTGTTTGCGTGATCCGCGCGCAGTGCGCGATTGACCTCTCTCTAATGCCCTGTGCCGGGCGGCGCAGGCGTCGACGGCTCGCTGGGAGACTTGCGACGGCGCGGTACACGTTCGACATGGCTCGCCGTGATCCAGGCCGTCAACATCTCAACGTCGTCTCTCAACACGTTGCGCATGATGGCGTCGAGTTGCTTCAAAGCTTTCGTGCTCCGATTAATCGCGTCGTCTATCGCAGCCCTGCTTGCTGTCTTCTGCTCCAGGCTTTGATTCTGTGCAGTCGTCGCCTGCTCGAACGCCGCGATGTCCGCGATGAGATCTTCAATGAAGTCGGCGGGGAGCCCGAAGCGAATAAAGTCGTCCTTGATCGGCGTGGCGTCCACTACGTATGCTCGCGCGGCGGTCAGCAAGTCTTGATCGCCGCCGCGCGGCATGCGGAACTTGTCGTCCAGGCCAGGCATGTCGAAAGCCATCACATGAGCTGTGCGGTTGATGGCTTCCAGGTCATCCCGCAAGGCCGCGCGGGCGCTGAATTTGCTCACCGTGCCCTGGCGGGCCTGACTGGCGCTGGAGACGTGCGTAGTGGCGTGGGTGTTTAATTCGTTGACCGTCGCGCCGATGGCTGCCATTAACTGACCGGCCAATTGCGCGGCGGGAAAGAGCGCCGGGTGTTGCGCGCCGAAATCCCGGACGCGCGCTGCGGTGGCGTGTTGATTCTTTTCGTGGTCATTCATTGGCAATTACCCTCCAGAAGGTAAAGTTAAGTCGTCGCAGAAGCGAAACCGACGACCATAACCGAGTGAGGCTTCCGAGTTAAGTGATGCAAAAGAGCGGCTTGCTTTGTAAAACTGAGCTTTGCGGGCCGCGAAGCTCCGCTTTCTTCATGCAAAGCCGATCTTCGTCCGTGCGAAACCGAGGTTTGTCCGTGCAAGCCTGCCTTTTGTCCGTGCGAAGCGGACGTTTGCACGCGCAAGCTTGACCTTTGTCCGTGCAAAGCGGACGTTTGCACGCGCAAACCTGACCTTTGTCCGTGCAAACCTCACCTTTGTCGGTGCGAAGCGGACGTTTGTCCGTGCAAACCTGAGGTTAGTCTATGTAATGCACAGTTTTGCCGATGCGATGCAGATGTTTGACCCTACAGATTGACCTTCTATTCCACGAAGAGCCAAAGAAGCACAAAGCCCGCAACTGATGCATTCACTGATTTGGTGCAACTTCGTGCCTTTGTGTCTTGGTGGCGATCTACCTTTTTCAGCAGAGTCTTCCGAGTAACTCGCGGATTGCGATGAGGTTCTCTTTCAAAACATATCCGCAAGCTCCGGCTTTTCGGGCTGCCGCTCGAATCTGTTCATCATCGTGCTTGGTGACGATCACAACCTTTGCGCTGGGGAAGGCAAGGAGAATTTCTCGCGTGGCAGTGATTCCGTCCATCCGGCTCATTTCGATGTCCATCAACACCCAGTCGGGCCGATACTGGTTATATGCAGCGACGGCCTCCGCACCGTCGCCGCATTCCGCGATGTCGCTGACCATGTCGTTTACCACTCGGCCAATCATGCGACGCATAGCCGAGTGATCGTCTACGATTAACAGCTTCATCCGTATTCCCCTTGTTCGTTCCTTCTGGGCAGAGACCAGCGTGCCCGTCCCGTTGGTTATAAGTAATCAGACGCCTCTGCAACGTCGGTGTTTTTGCGGGGCGATGCGGGGATGATTATGTAATGAAACAGACAGGCGAGTCATCGGCAGTACTACCTATTTTTATATAGGTAGTACTACTCATTTTGGTGGTCATGAAAAAGTAATGTCGCCTCGCCGCGTAGCGGCGGCTTGAGTTTAGCCGTGTGCTTTAGCGCACGGAAAGCCGGGGTTGCGTGATTCTCGTCGCGTCAGCGACGATTGCTCCCAACCTTCAATCGTCGCTGACGCGACGCGGAGTTGGGAGCGCCGAGGCTGCCGTGCCTTAAAAGACACGGCTAAATTCATTGCGCCGCTACGCGGCTTAACTTGATTGTCCTTCGACCTTTTCTTATATCGAACTCACGTTTCTACAGAGCATTTCTGAAAAGCCCCGAAGGGGCGTAATTCAATAGCTTGGGGCATCGCCCCAAGATCAGCGGCAGCAACCGGGTAAGCCCTGAAAGGGCGCGATAACCCAAGGGCGGCTCGGATATTGCGCCCTTTCAGGGCTTGCGTGCTTAACCTGACTTCTACCCGGCGCGTTGCGCCGGGCTATTGAATTACGCCCCTTCGGGGCTTTCACTGACTTTTCAGAAACGCTCTATAGACCATCGCACTGGTTGGCATAGGCAATATCACTCGCCCGGTGACAAATTGAGATTAACAAATGACCGATGACACGCGAAAAATGGCTCGCGTTCAAAGCTCGGACTTATGGGTGAGCGCGAAGGTGAGCAGCGCGTTCTTGCCGGAGATGCCGAGTTTGGCGCAGATGTTCGAGCGGTGGTGCTCGACCGTGCGGACGCTGATGAACATCTGCTCGGCAATCTCTTTGTTGGTCTTCGATTCGGCAACCAGCCGCAGGACGCGGCGTTCTGACTGGGTGAGATCGTTGATCGAAGGTGATTGGCTGGCGAGCGCGGCGGCGCGGTTTCGTCTGCCCAGCAGGTGGCCTGAAAGCATTGGGCTGTAGAAGCTCTGCCCGGCAGCGACGGCTTTGATGCAGCCGACGATTTCATTGGCCGCGCCGTCTTTGACGATAAACCCTTTCACGCCCAGATCGACAGCGGCGTTGAGCAGGGCTTCGTCTTTGTGCATCGTCAGAAAGATGGTCTCGATTGACAATCGCTGCTCGCACAGCCGCCGCGCAATCGCCAAGCCGTCAGGCGGCGGCATGTCAATGTCGAGCACCACAACATCAGGTTGAAGCTCAAGGATGCGTGCGAGGGCGGACTCGCCGCCGTCGGCTTCGGCGACGACTTTCAGCAGCGGGTCTGCTTCGATCACCGTCCGCAGCCCGCGCCGAAAGATCGGATGATCATCGGCGATCACAATGCGAATCTCTTTTTGCATGGTTGATCTCACAGCAAGGAATCCGGCAAAGGCTTCCTTGGCAGTCTACTCATTGTCGATCTTGCCGATGGTGACTCGGACCGTCGCGCCTTTTCCCGCAGCAGACTCCATCGTGTATCTGCCGCCGAGCATCCGCACACGTTCGGCCATGCCTATCAACCCCATGCCGCCCTTGCGCGAGCTTGCTTCGGAGTCGAACCCTTGCCCGTTATCCCTGCAAGTGATCTCGGCTCCACTGGCCGTTCGTTTAATCAACAGCCAGGCATTGGTCGCCGCGCTGTGCTTGAGAATGTTGTTGACGCACTCCTGCACCACGCGATAGAGATTGATTTCAGACTCTTTCGATAACAATCCGTCAATGTCATCTATCTCCGTGATGAATTCAATATCTGAAGCGTTCTTGACCTGGCGAATCATGTGCTCAATCGTGTTGGTCAATCCAAGCCTTTCAAGCTGATAAGGTCGCAGGTTTTGGGCGATCTGGCGGACTTCGTCGAGAGCCAGCGAAGTCGTCTCGGAGATTTCATTCAGATGCTCGCGGGCGGGATTGTCTTCCTCAAGCGCGTTCAAACCGATCAGCGCCCAGTTTTTGACGATCAGCAGATTCTGACCCAAACTGTCATGCAATTCGCCGGCGATGCGCTTGCGCTCGCTCTCTTGCGATTCGATGAGCCGCCGCGAGAAGGCTTCACGTTCTGCCTGCTTCTTCTTCAACTGAGCGACGCGGCCTCTGATGGCAAACACCGCGCTACAGGTGATTGCGCTCATGCACAATATCCAAAACCACCATCGTTGCCAGAACGGCGCACCGACAATCACATCGATGCTTGTCCCCCCGTTGTTCCATACGCCATCGCTGTTGGCGGCGATCACACGGAATCTGTAGCTGCCGGGCGGCAGATACGGGTAATAAGCCACGCGGCGGGTGCCCGCATCAACCCAGTCAGTCTCCAGCCCCTCCAGCTTGTATTTGAATTTGATCTGTTCCGAGTGAATAAAGCTCAACCCCGTGTAGCCTATCTCCAGGCCGCGCTGCCCCGGCTGGATGGTCACGCCGCGCTGAAAATCAGTCGGATCGCGCTCAAGCGTGACCGATTCAATCAGCACGGATGGAGCATGCGGGTTGACATAGACGGCTTCAGGATCAACTAAAGCGACACCTTCTTGTGTCGGAAACCAGAACCTGCCGTCGCGCGCGATGATTCCGGCAGGCTGCCGCCCGCCGTTGCATTCGATGTTGAGCATGCCATCGTGCTTGCCATAGGCGACGCTGTTGATCCGCGCCGTCGCGCCGTCGGCGAAATCATTCAACTCCTGGCGGCTGACGCGATAGATGCCTTTGTTGCAACTGATCCAGAAATAGCCGCGCCGGTCTTCGAGGATCTGAAAGACGCCGTTGTTGAATAGCCCATGTTCCATTTTGTAGTTGAAGAAGCGGCCATCGCGGAAACGAATCAAGCCATCGTCGTAAGTCCCAATCCAGAAGGTTTCGTCGGCATCTTCGTAGATCGTCCAGAGGCGCGTGCTCGCCAGTCCCTGTTCTCGCGTGTAGGAAATAAATTGCCCATCTTTGAACTGCGTCAGTCCTGCGTGAGTCACCAGCCAGAGCGCGCCGTGACGGTCTTCATGTATCAGGCTCACATCGTCGTCGGGCAATCCGTCTTTCGTCGTGTAGTGAGCCGTGATTTGCACGCCGTTGAATCTGAACAGGCCATGCTCGCAACCAACCCAGACGTTGCCCTCATGGTCAGTTAGAATCGTGCAGACCGTGGCCCCGCCGATCAGACTCGATAGTTCGAGCAGCTTGTTATTCTCATAGCGCCATAAGCCACCGACCGTGCCAATCCATAAACGCCCTGCGCCGTCTTCGCATAGCGCCTGGACGATGTTCCTGGGCGCAGGCAACGGCGTGTTTGTGAACTGTCCATCTCTGAACCGGCTCAGCCCTCTGATCGTGCCGATCCAAATGTCGCCGTTGCGGGATTGCAAAATCGGATAAACTTCGCGGTGCAGCAGTCCGCTTGCGGTCGAGTATCCGGTGATGACTTGTTTGGTCAGGCGGTGCAGCCCGTGCGATGTGCCGATCCAGATAGTGCCTTCGCGGTCTTTGAAGATGCAGTGAATCGTCAGGTTGCTTAACCCGCTGCTCTGGCCATAGACGGTGAATCGCCCATCTTTGAAGCGAACCAGCCCGATGCCCGATAAGTGTACAGGCCCTGTGGCAAACCAGATGCCGCCGTCGTCGTCTTCACAGTAAGGGCGCAGAAACGTGCGCGGCGGCACGCCGTCTTTTGGTAGGTAGCGCGCAACCTGACCGTCCCGCAATCGATAGACTCCTGACTCGCCGCCCAGCCACAGATTCCCCTGACGATCTTCGTAAGGCCACACGCCGTAAGCAAAGTTGAGTTGCACGGGGTATTGAGTCACGCGCCCATCTCTGGCCTGTTTAGCGCCGTTCGTAGCAATCGTCCATCGTGCCCCGGAAGGCGCAAGGAAGAGCTTGCTATCTGGGGCGAGGTACTCAGGCGGCGCGGAGATGAATCTGCCTTCGCGCAGATAAAACTGACCGTCGTCGATGTTGATGAGCAACTCACCGTTCAGGTCATGTGAAAAACCGAAAACTTGCCCGCTCGGCAGGCCGTCGGCAGTTGTATAAGAGGTGAACTTGCCCGCGCGATAAAGCGTCAATCCGCCATCCCCGGTTCCCGCCCACAGGGTTCCGTCGTGGTCTTCGTAAAGGGCGGTGAAGCGGTCGGTGCTGAGTCCCCTGGTATTGCTCTTGTCGAAGACGGTGAAGCGCACGCCATCAAATCGCACCAGCCCGCCGAAAGTCGTCAGCCACAAATAACCATCGCGGGTCTGTGTGATCGAACGAACGGAGTTCTGCGGCAAGCCGTTGTCAGTTGTCCAACTGTCGAAACGGTATTGCGCTGTCGCAGTCGGCAAACCGATCAAGATCAACAAGGACAGGACGGAAAGCCGGGCAACAGCGGACATCAATGCATGCGCCGGTAAACGAGCCATAGGGTCAATCCAAAGGCTGGCGACGAACTCTGTCGTTGAGTTTCGATATCCCACGCTCTAAGACGATTGGGGTCGCATCATATTTAATTGGGAGGGCAGTATATGTAGCATTTGCAACGCCGCTCTACGATTTATCATTACTGGACTTTGCGGCGAACCACATTGTATTACCGATTACCGCGCAATGGCAATTAGACCGGATCAAGAAAGATCGCTCCGGCAAGCGTTCCGGGAACCTAATTCGAAACTTACGAGAGTAGAACAGGGGATTGGCCACCGCAGGCACCAAGGCACAGAGGAACATATTGAGAAAACCAAGAGCCTTTTAGAGGTTTCTCTGTGTCTTTGCGCCTGGGGTGGTAATTTCTTTTGTCCTCATTCTTATGCGGCCTGATTTAGTCGCAGCACTTGACATTGTTGGTGAGAGACAGTAATTTTCGCGCGCTATGACAAAGAAACTCAACGTCGCTATGATCGGTTACAAGTTCATGGGCAAGGCGCACAGCAACGCCTGGCGACAAGTCGCCCGGTTTTTCGACGCGCCTTATGAGCCGGTGCTGAAAGTCGTCTGCGGGCGCGATGAAGCCGCCGTCAAACAGGCCGCCGAAAAATTCGGCTGGGCCGAGACGGCGACCCGCTGGGAAGATGTCGTCGCCCGCCCGGACATTGATGTCATTGACATCTGCACGCCCGGCGATTCGCATAAGCCTATCGCCATTGCCGCCGCCGAAGCCAAAAAGACGGTCTTCTGCGAGAAGCCGCTCGCCAACACGCTCTCAGAAGCCGAGCAGATGCTCGACACCGTGAAGCGCAACGGCGTCATTCACATGCTCTGTCACAATTATCGCCGCGCCCCAGCCGTGCAGCTTGCCCGGCAATTGATTGCCGAAGGCCGGATTGGTGAGATTCGCCACTTTCGCGGGACTTACCTGCAAGACTGGATCGTTGACCCGGACTTCCCGCGCGTCTGGCGTTTGCAGAAGTCTGAGGCCGGTTCGGGCGCGCTCGGCGACATTGCCTCGCACGTTCTCGACCTGTCGCGTTTTTTAGTAGGCGAGATTACAGAAACCGCGAGCTTGCTCAAGACCTTCATCAGCGAGCGGCCTTTGCCAGGCTCGACCGAACGAGCGCCGGTTGACGTAGACGATGCGTCGCTCAACCTCGTGCGCTTTGCCGGCGGGGCTATCGGCACGATTGAAGCGACGCGCTTTGCGACGGGCCGCAAGAATTATCTGCGCTTCGAGATTAATGGCAGCCTGGGCTCACTGGTCTTCAACCTCGAACGCCTGAATGAGCTTGAGTTGTACATCGAAGAAGGCCCGAATAGCGGCTTCCGCACGATCCAGGCAACCGACGCCTCGCATCCCTATATGAGCGCCTGGTGGCCGCCCGGCCACATCATCGGTTACGAGCATACCTTCACGCACACGGTGTTTGACTTGCTGAAAGGCATCGCCGAACAGAAAGTGCCGACGCCGAACTTTGAAGACGGCGTGCGCAATCAACGCGCCCTCGATGCCATGGAACGCGCCGCCGGTTCAGGCAAATGGGAAAGCGTTTAACGAAAGCAAAAGTAAAAGTAACTCCGCAGCAAAGGTAAAAGTAACTCCGTGGTAAAAGTAACTCCGCAGCAAAGGTAAAAGTAACTCCGTGGTAAAAGTAACTTCGTGGTAAAAGTAACTCCGCAGCCCGATTTATCGGGCTTCCCCGCAGGGCAGATAGGCCAGCCGTTTTACGGCTGGTTGACGAGGCAACGATTTCTGTTCAGGGCGTTTCAACGCCCTTCTCCTCAATGGCTTTAGCCGCATCGTCGCGATCAAGGCTAAAGCCGACGGGGTAAGCACGCTGAAGCGCGCTAAGAGATCGTCGCCGCGTTGCCACCAGCGCTAGAAGCGCTGGCCTATCTGCCCTGCGGGGAAGCAGCCTGAAGGCCGCTGAGGAGTTACAAGTAGAAGCAGGTGAGAAGGCAAGAGGAGTTACAAGTAAAAGCAGGTGAGAAGGCAAAAGGCGAGGTGACCATCAAAATCGCTTTTGCCTTTTGCCTTCTCAAGACAAAAGGCGAGATGACCATCAAAATCACTTTTGCCTTTTGCCTTTTGCCTTATGAGCGGTAGGCTTGTCGCCCGATTGCCTTTTGCCTTATGAGCGGTAGGCTTGTCGCCCTGTTCCTTGCACGGGGATGCCTTGTGCGGGCAGCACTTCGTTTTGCAAGGCGAACATGCAGGCAGCGGCTTCGTCTATCTTGCGCGTGAAGGCGATGGAGCCTTGCAGGATAGGCTTCAGCCTTTCTTTGTCCTGAATGCGCGCCGGCGGGTATTCGTGCTCGACGATCAGGTGCGTGTTGGCAACATCAAGCGCCAACAGTTCGCGCGCCGCCAGTTGATGATCGAGCCAGTCGACGGTGCGGTTCTGTAAGTAAGCTAACGGATCGTGCCGCGCCGTGCCGGGCAACTCGTGCTCGCAGAGAACCGTCTGTTTGAGCCAGGCGTTGGCTTGATCCGCAGGGTTCGGCGATGGCTTGCCGTCCTGCCAATCGCCGCGCTCGATGGTCTGGCCGCCGTAGCCCCAGGCGGCGACGCCTTGCGCATGGATGACCTGGCCTTTGACGTGAAAGCCGCCGATGAGAAAGTTGTAGCCCGCGTCTTTCAGATATTGAAAGATCGAGCGCGTGTCCTGTCCCATCAGGATGGCGTGCGACGGGTCGTAGTGAATGCGTAGTTGGTCGCCAACGCCGTGACGTTCGCAAATGCGATGCAGAGCGATCCAGGGGCCGGGCGCGTAGGCGATGTTGTTGTGAAAGTTGTCGCCCGTCGTCCAGCCGGGCATCGGGCATTGTTCGATGCGATAGGTCAGGTGGCGCGCTTTGGCTTCTTTCAACAGCGGAATGAAGTGCTCTTCAAAATCGATCAGGTTTTGATCCATGCTCAGGGTTTGATTTCTGCCGACGAAACCGCACACCGCATCGACGCCCAGCAGCGTTGCGGCGTCGAAGACGCGCAACATGAAATCATGCTTCTTCTGCCGGATGGCCGGGTCGTCGTGCAGCATGTTATCAAAATAACCAATGTCAGAGATGCCGATATGATATTCGCTCAAGGCCGCAAGCACACGGCGAGCGCGCTGCTCGTTGAACGGCTGGCGCAGATCGAGCGTGTTGGCCACCGGGTCGAGCATGGCTTCGGCAGGCACGTCGGATTCCGTTGGGTGCAGCGCGGCGGAGAGTTGGATGTTATCTGTGCCGAGTTCGCTGGCGAACTGCACCCAATCTTCGATGGCGAGATCGGGGTCGGGATCGCGCCGCTCGCGCGGCGTGAGTTCCTGCAAGGCGGCGGTCAAGACGCCAATCTTCATAAATTTTGGCTCAAACGCTTTGACGGACATCTCGGTGCTCCTGTGATTGAAAGATGCGACGGACGAATCGTCATGATTGCAGGCGAAAACTACACGAGCCACAGCGGGCTTGTCAAACTTCGCGGTTTCGACTCGCGAAGCACTCTTAGGTGAACGCCTGGGGCTGTGATAGAATCGCTCCACCGCAGACCGAAAAACACAAAGCCGGGAGGTGATTATGCTAACACGACGGGGTTTTTTGCGAACCGCGAGCAGCGCGGCGGCCATGACCGCGATGGCGTCGTTCAGCGAAGGCGGCATCCAGCGCATTTTAGCGGCAACCCGCGATGTCACGGATTCACCTGAAGCCATCGCCAAAGACGAAACCTTCTGGCGCGAGATTCAGCAAGCCTTCACCGTTGACCGCTCGCTCATCAACCTGAATAACGGTGGCGTCTCGCCCTCGCCGCGCGTCGTGCAGGAAGCTCTGGTGCGCCACCTGGCTTACTCCAACGAAGCGCCGGTGCATACGATGTGGCGCGTCTTAGAGCCGCAGATTGAAACCGTGCGCCAGCGGCTGGCCCGCACCTTTGGTTGCGATGCGGAAGAACTGGCCATCACGCGCAATGCCAGCGAATCGCTGGAAATCTGCATATTCGGTTTAGACCTCAAGGCGGGCGATGAAGTGCTGACGACGAATCAGGACTATCCGCGCATGCTCAATTCGTGGCGGCAGCGCGAACGCCGCGAAGGCATCAAGGTCAACACCATCTCGTTTCCGGTGCCGCCGCCGTCGCTCGACGATCTCTACAACCGCTTCGAGCGCGCCATCACGCCGCGCACAAAGGTCATACACTTCTGCCACATCACCAACCTCACGGGGCAAATCTTTCCCGTCAAGCGCATCTGTCAATTGGGGCGCGAGCGCGGCATCGAAGTCGTCGTTGACGGCGCTCATGCCTTTGCGCATTTTCCTTTCAAGCACGCCGACCTCGATTGCGATTACTATGGCACGAGCCTGCACAAGTGGCTGCTTGCGCCCATCGGCACAGGCTTTCTTTACGTCCGCAAGTCGAAAATCAAAAAGCTCTGGCCGCTGATGGCCGCCGACGCCAAGCAGGACGACGACATACGCAAGTTTGAAGAGATCGGCACCCACCCGGCGGCCAATCATAACGCCATTGCCGAAGCCTTGACGTTTTACGAAGGCATCGGAGCGGAGCGCAAAGCGGCGCGCTTGCGTTATCTGAAGGAGCGCTGGGCGCGGCGATTGGAACAGAATAAAGGTGTGCACGTGCTGACGCCTTACGACCCGCAGCAATCGTGCGGCCTGGCGCTGTTCAACGTCGAGGGCATGGATATGCCGAAGCTCGGCGCGCATCTCTGGGAGAAGCATCACATCATCGTCACACCCATCGTTCACGAAGAGTTTCGCGGCATCCGCGTCACACCAAACGTCTACACAACGCTCGACGAAGTTGATATGTTTGCGGAAGCGGTTGAGCGTGCCATTCGCACAGGTCTTTCCGCATAATCAGCAGCGTCCGCTCGGCAGACGGGGAACCAGCGAAGCAGGGAATGGTTATTAGAGCGGTTTGCAATTGCATATACGGGAAGGGCCACCAAGGCACCAAGACACCAAGTTACCCCATTCCTTCGTGCTACTTGGTGCCTTGGTGTCTTTGTGGCTCATCAGCATGCTTATCTTTCCCCTACATTGATTCGCAAACTGATCTAAGCCGGGCAAGTATGTCTGGCGCTCAACGTACCCACGTCCGAACGGTTGCGACTTTGGGAATCGCACTTCCCACAAGCGAACAATCGGGCGATTTTAGATTTTAGATTTTAGATTTTGGATTGGCGGCTCTTCATCGCCTATCCAAACCTGCTGCCAGGAAAATTCTTTGTATAATCACGCTTTATCCATAAAGCCGGACGATGCGTCGCCATCGAGTCAATCCAAAATCTAAAATCCAAAATCTAAAATCCGCCTGGCACGACGTTTCCTTTACACGGGGCTGCCCATTGGGCGATAGCCTGTTTAATCCCCGGCTGCTTGAATCAGGAGGTGGAGTGATGGAGATACTCTGGCACGATCTGCGTTTTGCACTGCGCACGTTAATCAAGAAACCCGGATACACGTTTGTGTTGATCCTGGCGCTGGCTTTAGGCATCGGCGCGAACACGGCCATCTTCAGCGTCGTCAACGCGGTGCTGTTCAGGCCGCTGCCGTACAAGAATGCTGAGCGGCTGGTCTGGATCTGGAGCACCAATCCACGGAACGACATTGAGTTTGAGGTGGCCTCGGCACCCGACTATAACGACTGGAAGACGCAGAACCAGAGCTTCGAGGAGATGGGGGCGTTTGTCAGTACACGGCTGACGCTGACAAGCAATGGCGAGCCGGAACGCTACGATGGAGCATACGTCAGCGATGGCTTCTTCGAGGTGCTCGACGCGCAGCCCATCATCGGGCGCACCTTCACGCCCGAAGAAAATAAGCCTAACAGTGCTCACGTCATCGTGCTCAGTCACGGGCTCTGGCAGCGGCGCTTTGGCGGCGATCCCAAAATCGTCGGCGACGCCATCACCATCAACGGCAGCCCTTACACGGTCGTCGGCATCATGCCGGCGGTTTTCAAGCACCCGCGACCCGAAGCCAACCGCCAGGCTGAGATGTGGATACCTTTGCAAGTTGACTACGCGAAGGCCGGACGCCGGGGCGATTACCTCGGCGTCATCGCGCGCTTGAAACCGAACGTCGCCATTGAGCAGTCGCGCGCTGAGATAAAGACGATTGCCGCGCAACTCGAACAACAATATCCCGATTCCAATACCGGTTGGAGCACGCTGGTCGTGCCGCTGCACGAGCGTTTCGTCGGCGACGTGCAGCCAGTGCTCATGGTGTTGCTCGGAGCCGTCTTCTTTCTGTTGTTGATCGCTTGCGCCAACGTCGCCAATCTGTTGCTGGCGCGGGCCGCCGCACGGCAGAAAGAGATGGCTATCCGCACGGCGATGGGCGCGCGTCGCGGACGCATCGTTCGCCAGTTGCTGACCGAAAGCCTATTGCTTGCGATATTGGGCGGCGCGCTGGGCTTGTTGCTGGCGATGTGGGGAATCGAAGCGCTGGTGGCGCTCAGTCCCGGCAACATTCCGCGCTTGAACGAAATCAGCCTTGATGGCCGCGTGCTGGCTTTCACCTTCGGCGTGTCGCTGGTGACCGGCGTGTTGTTCGGCCTGTTTCCCGCGTGGCAAGCTTCGAACCCGAATCTCAACGAAACCCTCAAGGAAGGCGGCAGAGGCACGACTGAAAGCGGTCGCGGCGGTCGCGTTCGTCGCGCCCTGGTGGTTGCGGAAGTGGCGCTGGCGCTGGTGCCGCTGATCGGCGCGGGGTTGATGGTGAAGAGCTTCATGCGTTTGCAGGAGGTCAATCCGGGTTTCAATCCTGAGCGCGTGCTGGCAGTCGAGGTTTATCTGCCGGGCACAACCTACAAGGAAGGCGCGCAGGCAACGGCTTTCTACAAAGAGTTGTTGACCAAAGTGCAGAACCTGCCGGGCGTCGAAGCCGCCGGCGCGATTGATACGCTGCCGCTCAGCGGCGGCGGCAACGTGCTCGCCTTTTATGTCGAAGGCCACCCTTTGCAGCCAACCGACAAAACCCCTGACGCCGAATACCGCGTCGTCACGCCGGAATATTTTCAGACGATGAACATCCCGCTGTTGCGAGGCAGATACCTTTCAGAGCAGGACGGCCCGAATGTGCCGTGGGCTTTTGTAATCAACGATACACTGGCCCGCCGCTACTTTGGAGACGAAGACCCCATCGGCAAGCGCATGAATCTGGGCGATGCGAAAGACCCTGAGTGGTACACCGTCGTCGGCATCGTGCAGGACACGCGGCACGAATCGCTGGGCGCTGACCCTTACCCGCAGATGTACACCGTCAACACGCAAGTGTCGAGACGCTCGATGGTGATGGTGGCGCGCACCACGGGCGATCCCGGCAAAATGATTGCCAACGTCCGCAGCACGGTCGCGGCGATGGATAGCACGCTGGCGCTCAACAACGCCCGCACGATGGCCCAGGTGATGGCGGAATCAATCGCGCGACCGCGTTTCAACATGCTGTTGATGGCATTGTTTGCGGTCGTTGCCTTGCTGCTTGCGGCAGTCGGCATCTACGGCGTGATGGCTTATTCGGTGACCCAACGAACGCACGAGATCGGCGTCAGAATGGCTCTGGGAGCCAGTTCTGCGGATGTCTTGAAGATGGTCGTGCGGCAGGGCATGGCCTTGACGCTTTTCGGTGTTGGCATAGGGCTCGCCGGCGCATTCATCATCACGCGCTTGATCAGTAGCCTGCTTTCGGGCCTCTTGTTTCAAGTCGGCACGCACGATCCGCTGACTTTTGTAGGCATCGCCTTGTTGCTGGCATTGGTCGCCCTGCTGGCCTGTTGGATTCCGGCGCGACGCGCCACCAGGGTTGATCCGATGGTGGCGCTTAGATATGAGTAGGCTTGTAGCTTGTGGTTGCATTTACTCAGCCCGCTGAAGTGGGCTTTCCCGAAGGGCAGATATGGCGCAAGATGCGCTTCGCGCGGCGCGGCCAGCGTTTTACGGCTGGTTGGCGAGACGACCATTTCTGTATAGGCGTTTCAACGTCCTTTTCCATCCGGCTTTAGCCATATCCTTGGGCTGAAGCCAAATGCGGTAAGCACGCTAAAGCGCGCTCGGAAACAACTGTCGCTCATAAACCAGCGCTAAAAGCGCTGGCCTAACTGCCCTTCGGGTAAGCAGCCTGAAGGCCGCTGGGGAATTAAAGGTGGTTTGATGTCACCGTTGAACGACAAACCACAAACCCTAACCCGGAGACCGCCAGCCGGAGGTGACGGATGAATACGCTGTGGCGCGATATGTGGTACGGCTTACGAATGATGCGCAGGAATCCGGGGTTTACGCTCATCGCTATCCTGACGCTGGCCTTGGGCATCGGTGTGAACACGGCGATCTTCTCGGTCGTCAACGCTGTGCTGCTGCGCCCGTTACCTTACAAAGATCCGGCTGGCCTCGTCCTGGTGCGGGAATCGCTGCCGAAACTGGGCTGGAATTTCGGCGGCATCTCCGCTGCGGAGATGCTCGATTACGTCGCCGGTAACCAAAGCTTCGCGGAGATGGCCAGCTTTACGGAGGTGAATTTCAATCTCACCGGCGAGCGCGCAGCGCAGCGCGTCCAGGCGGCACGTGTGTCGCCGAGTCTCTTTCCGCTGCTTGGCGTATCGCCGTTGCTGGGCCGCGTCTTCTCGCCTGATGAAGATCATCCAGGCAATCAGGTCGCCGTCCTCAGCGGCGCTCTCTGGCGGCGGTATTTCGATAGCGACCCGAAGATCATCGGCCAGGTCGTCAAGCTCGACGAGAAACCTTATACGATTATCGGCGTGATGCCTGAGCGCCTGCAATTTCCTTATACCGATGCGACGTTTGCCGAACCTGTTGAATTGTGGTTGCCGTTGGCGCTGACGGATGAAGAGCGCGCCTCGCGGGCTAACAATTTTCAGTACGGGCTGATCGGGCGATTGCAGCCGGGCGTCACACGGGCTAACGCGCAAGCCAACATGGAGACGGTCGCCGCACGCATACAGCAGCAGTACCCGGAGATCTATCAAGGCGATGTCGAGATCGTCGTCAGCGTCGTTGGTCTGGAACAACAGACCGTCAGAAACGTGCGGCCATTTTTGCTGCTGCTCTTGATCGCCACCGGGCTGGTGTTGCTGATCGCCTGCGCCAACGTCGCCAATCTGTTGCTGGCGCGGGCCGCCGCGCGGCGCAAAGAGATGGCTATTCGTGCGGCGCTCGGCGCGGGCACGATTCGCCTGCTACGGCAATTGCTGGCCGAGAGCCTGACGCTGGCGGTATGTGGCGGCGCGGTTGGTCTGCTGCTGGCGGTGTGGGCGATTGACCTCATACTGAAGTTTGGGCTGCAAGACGTGCCGCGTCTTGCAGAAGCCGGACTTGATTGGCGCGTGCTCGGTTTTACCTTGTTCGTAACCCTTCTGACCGGCGTGCTGTTCGGTCTCGCGCCGGCTTTCGAGAGCGCCCGGCTCAATCTCAACGAGGCGATCAAGGACGCCGGGCGCGGCTCAAGCAGCGGTGAAAGCGCGCGGCTGCGCGGGCTCCTGGTGATGGCCGAAACGGCGGTCGCCCTGGTGTTGCTGATCGGCGCGGCCCTGCTCATCAACAGCTTTGTGCATCTGTTGCGCGTGCCGCCCGGATTCAATCCCTCAGGCGTTGTAGTTGCGCGCACGGCCTTGCCCAGAGAGCGCTACCCCGATGTCGAGCGCGGCAAGCTGGTTTATAAGCAAGTGCTCGAACGGCTCGCCACCTTGCCCGGCGTTCAAGCGGTCGGCGTTGCCAACAATCTACCGCTGACCGATGACTGGCAGATCGGCTTTCGCACCGAAGGCAGCAGCGAGAATGCGGTCTACACGGCGCATAGCTCATGGATAAGCAATGATTATTTCCGCGCTATGGGCATCGCCTTGCTGAAGGGACGCGGGTTCACCGATGATGACCGCCTCGACACCACGCCGGTGATCGTCATCAACGACACCATGGCGCGCACTTTCTGGCCGGATCAAGAGGCCATCGGCAAACGCCTGCGCTGGGGCGGCTGGAATGAAAAAGGCTGGTTGACGGTGATCGGCGTGGTCGCCGATGTCAAAGTCTCGTCGCTTGAAGCCGAGATCAAGCCAGTAATTTACATGCCAATCTTTCAAGTCCCGCGCCGCCGCCGCGACACCGTTTTCATTGTCCGCACGACGGCTGACCCGGCGAGTTTGATCACCGCAGTGCGCCACGAGATCAACACGGTTGATGCCGACCTGCCGGTTTATGATCTGCGCACGATGAATCAGGTGATTGCCGAATCGGTGGCGCAGCGCCGCTTTGCTATGCTGCTGCTGGTCGTCTTCGCCGCTGCCGCCTTGCTGCTCGCGGCGGTCGGGCTATACGGCGTCATGGCTTATTCAGTGACGCAGCGGACGCACGAGCTTGGCATCCGAATGGCTCTGGGAGCCAGTTCCACGGATGTGCTGCGGTTGGTGATGAAGCAGGGCTTGCGGCTGACGATGATCGGCGTCGCCGTTGGACTGGCTGCTTCTTTGGCTTTGACACGCTTGATGTCGAGCCTGCTGTTCGGAGTGAGCGCCACCGATCCATTGACGTTTGTGTTAATCACTCTGTTGCTGGCGCTGGTGTCGCTGGCGGCCTGTTATCTGCCGGCACGACGCGCCGTCAAAGTGGATCCGATAGTCGCGCTCAGATACGAGTGAGGCGTCAAGATGTGAACCGTTGTCAACATAGATTAGGAGGGCATTGCAATGCGAAGAAATCCATTTCTTTTATCGATACTGGCAGTCGCCTTGCTGGTGATGGTCAGTCAGGCAGAGAGCAAAACTGATCGAGAAGACCACCAGAGCTTCACCAACAAAACCGATGTAAGACAACTCACTTTCGACGTACCGGCGATGACCAAAAAACTCCGTTTGCGTGTGAAGGTAGTTTTGCAGTCGGGCAGAGCCTCCTGGGTACTGCGCGACCCGAACGGCACAGCCCATATCAACGGTGCAGGCAGCAGCGGCCATCTCGCGGGCGATACGGGGGAGATCGAAGCCATCGCCGGCGCGTGGGTGCTCGAACTCAAATTAGACAACGCCACCGGCACCAGCCAGGTGAATTGGGCGAGTCATTAAATGTAACGATCATTACTTGTCAACTGCGCGGGGTTCAGAGCGCGGCTCAACGGGCGGGTTGAAGTTTGACAATTTGAGGAATCAGCAATGGAACATCTCTGGCAAGACTTGCGCTACGGCGCGCGGATGTTGATCAAGAGCCCCGGATTCACCGTCGTTGCGGTGATCGCCCTGGCTTTAGGCATTGGCGCAACCACGGCGATCTTCAGCGTCGTCAACACGGTGCTGTTCAGGCCGCTGCCTTACAAGGAGCCGGATCGTTTAATGGCCGTGCGCTCGTACAACGTGCCGAAGCACCCGGATTTTTCAGTCTCGCCGGGCGATTTTCTTGACTGGCAGAAGCAGAGCCAGTTGTTTGAAGGACTGGCGGCCTATCGCACCAGTTCGTACAACCTGATCATCGGCAGCGAGCCGGAGCGCATTCGCGCGGCGCGCGTCACGGCTGGACTGATTACCATGCTCGGCATCAATCCGCTGCACGGGCGCGACTTCATGCCCGAAGAAGATCAGGAGAATAGCGGGCGCGTCGCCATCATCAGTTATGGATTATGGCAGCAGCGCTTTGCGGGCGACGCCGCAGTGCTCGGACAGGCGATCACGCTCAACGCCAACCCTTACACGATTGTCGGCGTGATGCCAGCCGGTTTCAAATTCCCGCAGCCCGACATAGACATCTGGACGCCGATGGCCTTTGACAGCGATGACCGGCAATCGCATGGGGCGCATTTCATCTCAGTGCTTGGCCGTTTGCAGGCGGGCGTCAGCGTCGCGCAGGCGCAGAGCGAGATGGATGCCATCGCCGCGCATCTGCGCGAGCAGTACGCCGATACCAACACCGGCTGGTACATTCACGTCGTACCGATGCTCGATTTTGCCGTAGCGAAGATCAAACCGGCGCTGCTGCTGTTGCTTGGCGCGGTGGCCTTTGTATTGTTAATCGCTTGCGCCAATGTCGCCAATCTATTACTGGCGCGGGCCGCCGCGCGGCAGAAAGAGATCGCCATTCGCACGGCGATGGGCGCGGGGCGCTGGCGCATCGTCCGCCAGTTGCTGACGGAAAGCCTGCTGCTGGCGCTGGTCGGCGGCGGCGCGGGATTGCTGTTGGCGGTGTGGGGCATTGATGCGCTGCTGGCGCTGGCACCAGACAATCTGCCGCGTATACAGGATGTCGCGATTGATCGTCATGCGCTGCTGTTTACGTTTGCTGTAACGATCATTACAGGCATTGCATTCGGGCTGGCACCGGCGCTGCAAGCCTCAAAGCCGAACTTGAACGAGACGCTGAAAGACACCGGACGCGGCACCACCGGTGGCCGTCATCGCCAGATGGTGCGCAGTGCGCTGGTAGTGGTCGAAGTCGCATCGGCTCTTGTGCTGCTGGTTGTCGGCGGCTTGATGTTGCGCAGCTTCGCCAAGCTGATGCAGGTTGATCCCGGTTTCAATCCAACGAATGTCTTGACGGTCAACGTCACGCTGCCGGGAAAGAAGTACCCGCAAGAGCCGCAGCAGGCCGCCTTCTACAAACAACTGGTCGACAACCTCGCCACCCTGCCGGGCGTCAAAGCCGTCGGCGGCGCGAATACCTTGATCATCGTCAATGATTTCGTGCTCGGTTTTTCGGTTCAGGGCCGCCCGCCGGCTAACCCCGGCGAGATGCCTGTGACGAATTACTATGGGGTGACGCCCGATTACTTCAAAGCGATGGGCATTCAACTGCGCCGAGGCCGCGTCTTCGCTGAACCGGATAACGCCGACACGCAGCGTGTCGCGCTCATCAACGAGACCATGGCGAAGCGTTATTTCCCTGACGAAGATCCTATAGGCAAATACATCAGCGTCACCAACGGCCCGGAAACCTGGCGGCAGATTGTCGGCATCGTCGCCGATGTCAAACAATCGGGCCTCGATCAAGAGACCCCAGCGCAGACCTACGAGCCGTTCTGGCAAGCGCCGAGCCCGTTTATGACGTTGGTCGTGCGCAGCGATTCCGCGCCGACGGCGTTGAGCGCCGCCATTCGCAGCGAAGTCCTCAAGCTCGACAAAGAGCAACCCATCTCGAACGTCAAGACCATGGAGCAGGTGCTTGCCGATTCGGTCGCCCAGCAGCGCTTCTCTATGCTCTTGCTTGCGGTCTTCGCCGTCGTCGCGCTGACACTTGCGGCGGTCGGGCTCTATGGCGTCATGGCTTACTCGGTGACGCAGCGGACGCACGAGCTTGGCATCCGAATGGCTCTGGGAGCCAGTTCCAGGGATGTGTTGCGGCTGGTGATGGGACACGGTTTGCTGCTGACGATGATCGGCGTGGCGATTGGCCTGGTAGTCGCGTTCTTCCTGACGCGGTTGATGGCGAGCATGTTGTTCGGCGTCACTGCCACCGACCCGTTAACTTTCGTCGCGATTGCCGCCTTACAGATGTTCGTCGCGCTCGCCGCCAGCTTTGTGCCCGCGCGCCGTGCCCTCAAGGTCGATCCGATGATCGCGCTCCGGTACGAGTAGGATTCAGGATTCAGTTGGGTGATCGTGTGTAAAATCGAAGGTGCTGACCAATTCATCTTTTGTCATTTGAACCTCCGAGCGCGCGGCCTGCATCCTGAATCCCGAATCCTGAATCCTGGTTGGCGATGCGGCCATCAACGATGTGAATCGTGCGGTGCGCAAGCTGGGCGTTTTCGGGGTTGTGCGTCACCATGAAGATTGTCTGCCCGGCGGCGTTGAGTTGCAGGAAGACCTCAATGATCTCGCGCCCTGTCCTGGTGTCGAGCGCGCCGGTCGGTTCGTCGGCAAGCACCAGCGGCGGTTCATTGACGAGCGCGCGGGCAATCGCCAACCGTCCCTGTTCGCCGCCCGATAACTCGTTCGGCAATCTCGCTGCCTTGTCGCCAAGCCCCAGGCGTTCGAGCACGCGCATCGCCCGCTGGCGTTTTTCTTTGGCGCTCGCATTGACCGTCGCCAGCGGCAGCATGGCGTTTTCAATGGCGTTCAAATACGGCATCAGGTGATGCTGCTGAAAGACGAAGCCGAGATATTCGCGGCGAAAGTCGGCGCGGCGCTCATCGTCAAGCGCATACACATCTATCTCATCGACGAGCACGCGTCCGGCGCTCGGATGATTCATCGCCCCGACGATGGTGAGCAGCGTCGATTTGCCTGAGCCCGACGGCCCCATCAGGCAGACAAATTCGCCTTCGCGGATTTCAGCGTTCACCTCCGCAAGCACCCGCACGGCGGACGCGGCGCTGTTCGATAGATATTTCTTGCTGATGTTTTCGATGCGAACGAACGACATAAGACGTGACCAGTGATTCTCAAACGTGACCAGTGACCAGTGATAAGTGGAATGTGATGCGTGATGAGTGAGAGGAAGCGCATCAATAGCTACGCGCTCTTGTCACTCGTCACTGGTCACGATCTTCTGGTCACTGGTGACGCTCAGATATATCTGACCGCTTCGGACGGATCGAGCCGCGAGGCGCGCAGGATGGGATAAACGCTGCTGGCGATGCCGATCAGCAAACCCGCGCCAATGGCGGCAACGGCCAGCGCCGGGTGCAGTTGAAACGCCGGCTCGCTTTCGGCGAAATATGGCAGCGCGATAAAGCTGGCAAAGCTGCCAGCGGCCCACCCCAACAAGCCGCCGACGACGCTGATCAAACTGACTTCGATCATCAAGCCTTTGACGATGTGCGCGCGGCGAAAACCGATGGCGCGCAGCACGCCGATCTCTTTTGTGCGTTCGATTACAGAACCCATCATCGTCGTGAAGATCATCAGCGCGCCGATGCCGAGCACCACTGCCGAGACGGCGGCAGAAAAGCGCGTCAGGCGCTCGACGGTTTCGCTGCGGGCGCGAACCGTTTGCTGAATGGCTGAGACCTTCGCGTGCGGCAAGCGCTCGCTGATCTCGGCAACGATGTCGCCGATGGGACAGTCTTTGCACAGGGCGCTGACTTCGATGAGGCTCAACTGATCGGGCTTGTTGAGCAGTTGTTGCACGTGCCCCAGTTGACCAAAGATCATGCGATCTTCCGGCGCTCCCACGGGCGAGATAATCCCGGCAACGGTATGCTCGCGCCCGGCAACCGTCAGATGGTCGCGGGCGATCTTGAATCGATCATGACTCGGTGCCGCGTGGGCGTCTGTGTGGGCGTCCGTGTGCTGATCGTTTTCGTTTGCGGCCTGCGCCACCGGTTCAATGAGGCCGAGCGCCAGCGCCGCTTCATAGCCGACGAGCAAATCCGTATCGGCTTCGGGTTTGCGCCCGACGATGTGCCACCAGCGTTTCAGCGTCAACTCATTTTTGAAATCGACGCCCGCCAGCAACACCTCTTGACCCGCGAGGCGCACCGCGCCCAGCAGTTTCGGCGATACCAGGCTGATGCGATTGCGCAGCGGGATGTCGAAAACACTGGCGGCGTCTTCGGTCTTGAGTTGCTGCACATCGAACGACACGCTGGAGACGGCGACGCCGCCATAATCGAGCGACAGGTTGTTGGATTGCGGCACGACGACGATGTTAGCGCCGAAGCGGTCAAGCTGTGAACCGATCTCTTCTTTGATCGAGCCGCTCAGACTGAGCAGCGCGACGGCGGTGCCAATGCCTATAGCAATGCCGACGACCAGGAAAGCGGCTTTGCCTTTGCGCCGCTTCAGGTTGGCTAATGCAATGGTGCTGATTCTCATAACGATTTTAGATTTTAGATTTTGGATTTTGGATTACTGAGCGTTGTCTTATTAGCCAGGCAGTCTTCCTTCCATAACGCAGACGCGCTCTTGTTCTTCAATCCAAAATCCAAATTCGCGGCGCGCGAAGCGCATCTTCCGCCATAAAAATCCAAAATCAGAAATATTGTTGGCGCGCTTGCAGGTCGCTTGCCTTGATGACGAGCGTCTCGCCGTCGATGACGCGCGGCAGACCGACAGGGTTGCAGCCGCCGTGCACTTCGTTGACCTGCGCCGAGTGAAAATGCAGGCCACAGTTGTTGCAAACCATGTCGTCGCCTTCCTGATGGTAGCCTTTCTTGGCGTGATAACACGTATCGCAGGCGTCGAGCGCGGCGCGATAAACGCCGTCCGAACTCTTGAGCGCGAAGAAGCGCATCTTCCGATTATCGGCCAGCGTGTAATCATAAAACTTCGCCGTGCTGCTCAACTCGGAAAGCGGAATGCGTATGTCGCCCGAAGCGGCGTTGTTGTTGATAACCGTTGCTGCCGGCTGGTCGCTGCGGCTGCGGGTGAAGATGGCGACGAAGGCGACAGCGGCGATGAGTCCAATCACAGCGATGATCAGCAACGGCGTTGTCTTGCTTTTCGGTTGCGCGCCGTCGGCGAACTGCGCGCGTTTGCGCTCGCGGTTATCAATCGGCGGTTGATTCGACATACAAACGATTCCTCCAACTTCGCGCCAGTCAGGCGCTATCCTGGCAGACAGGGCCAGAGTGCTTGCTTGAAATTTGATTATAGCAAGCGTCGGCGGCGAATCGGCAACGTCGCTGATGGGCAATCTCGCAGTTATGCAATGCTCTACTCAAGCTCCATGCGGCGCAGCAAGTCATGAAAGCGCGCGTCGTCGCGCACGTCGTCAAAGACCGGCTCGACGTTGATGTAGACCAGTATGCCGTGGCGTTCGCGGTAGGTTTTTTCCAGAGCCGCGAAGCCTTCGTCGCGGTTGCCGACGCCGAAATAGGCGCGCGCCAGGCTATAAGGCGAAACATACAGACGCGAGGATAATTCATTGAGCGTCACGAGCGATATTTCGGCATCGGTGATTTTGCCCCAGGCGGCGTAAGCGTGGCCCATCGCCGACATGGTTTCGGTGTCGTGCGGCACCAGTTCCAGGGCTTTCTCGAATTCGCCCACTGCTTCACGATACATCTGCTTCTGCTCGTAGATCATTCCCAGCCGCCGGTGCGCCAGCGAGTAGTTCGGATTCAGCGCCAGGGTTTTGCGGCATTGTTCGATGGCGTCGTCGTATTTTTGGAAGAAATAATAGACCCGCGCGACGTTCAGGTTGACCACCGGCGATAACGGCTCAAGCTCCATCGCCCGGCGGACTTCGGCAATGGCTTCGTCGCCGCGCCGCATCGCCGCCAGAAACAGCGCGTACCACAGGTGCGCCGTCGCATAAACCGGGTTCAAGGTGATGGCCTGCTTGAATTCGTTTTCTGCCGCTGCCCATTCCCACTCGTACCAGAAACGTATGTGCGCCAGCGAAACGCGCGCTTCGGCGAGCTTGGGGTCGAGCTTCAAGGCTTTCATCGCCGTCGCTTTGGCGCGCAGGAATGCCGTGCGCGGCGGCATCGTGCTATAGCTCGCCATCAAAGTGTGGCTGTCGGCCAGACCGGCGTAGGCCAGCGCATAATTGGGATCCAGAGCGATGGCCTGCTCGAAATATTCGATGCCTTTGCGCAGGTCGGCTTCGGTGCGCCGGTTCCAGTGATAGCGGCCTTTGAGATAAAGCTGATAGGCGGTGGTGTCTTCGGTGTAACGCCGCGCCAGGCGTTTCTTCTGCGCGCCTGTGAGCTTCAATCGCAAGTGCTCGGCGATCTCGCCGGCCATCTCTTCTTCAATGTGGTGAATATCACATACGGCGCGGCTGACCTGGCCGCCCCAGAGGTGCGAGCCGTCAAGGGTGTCAATCAATTCGGCTTTGACGATGATCTGCTGGTCGCGTTGCAGGATGCGGCCAATCATCACGGCGCGCACCTTCAGTTCGCGCCCGACCTGCATCGGGTCAGGCTCCTGTGCGTGCAGGCTGCCGGTAGTACGCACCTTATAGCGAAAGACCGTCGAGCGCGCCATGACGCGCAGGCGAGGCAGTTGCGACAGCGTATGAATCAGCGATTCGCTGATACCGTCCGACAGGTAATCGGTCTCCGAATCGCCGCTCATATTGATCAACGGCAGGATGGCGAGCGAATCAATGGCGCGGCGGCGCGACGGCGGGCGCTGTAGGGTTTGCGTTGGCCGGTTGAGATCGTAGGTCGTGCCTTGCAGCGGGCGTGCGCCGCTATCCATGTCGCGCAGCAGGCTCTTCAAATCGATGAGCAGTTCCTGCGACGATTGGTAGCGCCGCTCCGGTTGCTTTTCAAGGCACTTGCGAATGATCCGCTCAAGCTCCGCCGGCACGTTGTAGTTCAGTCGCGCCACGGGCGTCGGTTCAGCGTGGATGATTCGGTCAACGACTTCGACGCTGCCGGTGCCTTCGAAAGGCAGGCGACCGGTGAGCATTTCGTAGATCACCACGCCCAGACTGAAGATGTCCGAGCGATGATCCAGGGGATGGCCCATGGCCTGTTCCGGCGACATGTAAGCGACCGTGCCGGCGACGATGTTGATGGCGGTTTGTCGCACCAGTTCTCTGGTGGTTTCGTCTGTGCGCAGATGGCCCGAACGGTTCACCCTGGCGATGCCGAAATCGAGAATCTTGACAGCGCCGCGCTCATTCAAAATCAAGTTGGCGCTTTTGATGTCGCAATGAATAATCCCGAAGCCGTGCGCTTCAGTGAGCGCGTCGGCGATCTGCGTGCTGATCTCAAGCGCCTCGCGCAAGACGAGCGGCCCGCGCTCCAGGCGCATCGATAACACTTCGCCTTCAACATATTCCATGACGATGAAGATCGCGCCTTCATACTCGCCTATGTCATAGATCGATACGATGTGCGGCGAGCGCAGCGCCGAAGTGGCGCGGGCTTCCTGCATGAAGCGCGTGCGGCGGTCGGGATCGTACTGATAAGATGCCGGCAGAAACTTGAGCGCGACGTTGCGACCGAGTCGCGTATCTTCGGCCAGATAGACCTCACCCATGCCGCCCGCGCCGAGTTCTCTGATGATGCGGTAATGAGAGATGGTCTGCTCGATCACTGTGCTTACCCCTCGAGGCCGTTGCTCGATGGTTCATTCTCCCAGAAGCCTGCCTGCTAGTCCACAGCGCGGCAGATGAGTTGCCACAAATGCCACAACTCATTGCTGGGTGTGCTAAAATAGCAAGCAGCCGTAGATGTCGCAATTCAGAGAATCTTCAAAGCGAGTTTGGCAATGCGGTTGAATTGCCGGAGTGAATTACATGGCTGAGAATATTCGGACTCTTGAAGAATTGAAAGGCCGCGCGTTGGATGAAGTGCTGCGCGAAGTCGCCCATCAAGGCGAGCCGCTTACCGTGATGCTAGAAGATGGCGGAGCCGTTGTCATTCAGCCCGCGACGCGACTGAAGCCGCTGCCTGTGCTTGAAGGCTTTGTCCCTGAAGGTTGGAAAGACGCCATGTGATTCAGCGGCGCTCTCGATTGGCTCATTGATAAACCCTGTAGTCGATCTCCTGAAAGATGGCGTCTTTCCATTCGACATCGGCCAGCCACTCGGCGTCGATCTCCTGGCGCTTGATCATCTCGTAAAGTCGCGTGAAGCGATGGATGTGATCGCGGAAACGCTTCTTGGCATACTGCACGCTCGTCGCCGTCGTGATGATGAAGGCCCAGTCTGAGGATTCCGCCAGCAACAGTTCGCGGGCCGCTTGATTCAGGGCGCGCAACAGCAACCCTTCAGCCTCTGGGTACTGCTTGGCCAACTCAACCATGCGATCTTCAGCAACGTGCTGGTGCATGTACATCCACTCGTTCTCGCCATTGATCCAGACGCGATAGTAACCTTCAGCGCCCCACGACGAGGTGCTGATCTGCTGCTGCTGATTGTCTGTGTACTCGGCCAGATAATCGAGCGGCGTCGCCAGGCGAATCTCATCTTGATCGAAATGGATCTGGCGAAAGAGGAAGTTGAGAAACTGCGGCCCCTCGAACCACCAGTGACCGAATAACTCGGCATCATACGGCGAAACGATGATCGGCTTGCGGCCCAGGATGGCGTACAGGTGGTGCGCCTGGGCCTGCCGGTTGCGCATGAAATGCCCGGCGTGCGCGGCGGCTTTGCCCATCGCCCATTGCGGCACGTAAGGCTGCTTGGCACCCAGATCGACCTTGCCGGTGACGCGGAAATACTTGACGCCGAGATTGCGGCGAACGCCGTCGCTGTGCAGGAAAGGCCGGACGTATTCGTAATCGCCGTCGAAGCCGAGATCGCGATAAAACTCTCTGTAATCCACATCACCCGGATAGCCGATCTCGGCGCTCCAGACCTGCTCGCTGGTTTCAACGTCGCGCGCAAAAGCGGCGACGCCGGCGGGCGTGATGACCGGCGCATAGATGCCGCGCCGTGGCTGCGGGTGGCCGAACATGATGGCGTGCGCGTCAACGATGAAGAAGCGTATGCCGGCAGCCGCCAGCAGTTCGTCAACCCCGGTGGTGTAAGCGCATTCCGGCAGCCAGATGCCCCTGGGCTCGCGCCCGAAATGTTTAATATAATTTTGCTTACCGACTTCGATCTGCGCGCGGCGCGCTTCCGTGCGCGTCATCAGCGGCAGAAATCCGTGCGTCGCGCCGCAGGTGATGATGTCGATTGCGCCGGCATCTTGCAGCGCCCGAAAGCCGTTCAGGATGTTGCGCTGATAGCGATTCTCGAACATCAAGCGCGCGGCGGTGAAATGATTGAGATACATGTGCGCCGTCGCGTTCATGGCTTCCGAGGCTTTGGTGCGCACGACTTCTTTTTCGCACAACTCGATGAGCTTATCGAGGTGGCGCACATAACGATCCTGCAACAGCCGGTCGGCGAGCATCTCGCACAGCGGCGGCGTCAACCCCAGGGTGACGCGCGCCTTGACGCCGTCCAGCAGGCAGCCTTCGAAGACCTGCAAGAGCGGCAGATAGGTTTCGCTGATGGCTTCAAAGAGCCAGTCTTCTTCGAGAAATTCAGGGTATTCGGGATGGCGCACATAAGGCAGGTGCGCATGGAGAATAATTGCTAATAGTCCTTGATCCATTTCATCCTGCGACGGAATGCGTTATTGCTCAACAAGCGCCCCAACGGTTGCCAGAAGCTATTTCGGCTCCGGCTTGTTAGCGGCGAAGACCCACGAGCCGGGCAAGCGAAATTGCGGCAGGCGCGGCAGATGAAATTCGTTGCCCGATGGCGGCAAGGATTCGCTGGCACCGGCGAAGAAGCGCGGCGTGACGTGCAGCGGATGCACATGGTCGCCGATCAATTCGCGTTCGTCTTCAATCGCCTCGCGCAGCACTTCCGGCAAGTAGTGCGCCAGGCCGACCGACGCCAACTGGCCATCGCTGGCAAAGTACAATTTCAACAACTCGCCGCGAAACGGTTCGGGCAGCGCGTCAACCATGTCGAAGCTCAATTCGCCGCCAATGGCCGTCACCAACAGGGCGTTGCGCACCGATTCAGGCAACTTGACGAGCAGGTCGGCAATCTGTTGGCCGTCTGCCGTCGAGCCGGGCATCGGCGCAACCGTAATATCCATAGCTTGCTGCGGCGCAAAGCCCGACGCTTGCAGGACGTCGATGAATTCCGGCGTCGTCATCTGGTATTGCGGCTCTGGAGCGACGACCGGCGAAACCGTGCCGCGCGGCGTGCGCAGTTGGTTCGAGCGCACCAGCGAGATGTACCCATGCCTGGGCGAGCGCACGCCCATTTCAAATTCATAGGTGCGGTCGGGGAAGACCATCATCCAGTAGCGCCCGTGCGCCCCGACTTCAAAGAAAGCTTCCTGGCCGCCATCCATATCGCGCAGCTTGAGCGTCGGGCGAAACTCGGCGGCTTCGGCTTCCGAAAAAATCTTCGTCAAGCCCTTGAGGCTTTCCGGGCGCACTTCCCAATAGATGAAGAGACGAAAAGGGTCTTGCAGCAGGGCGCGGATGATGTCAACGCCGTAGCTTTCGGGCAGCGGCAATCCCTCATCAATATAAGGCTGGTCAGTCGGCTCTTCGACAAGGGTAACCGGGGCGGCGGGCTTGTCCGGTTCGATGGGTTTGACCGGCGCAGCGCCGAACGAGGATGAGGGCCTGAGTACAAACATCGCAATCTCCTTCACGCAGGGTAGATTAACTTTTAGGTGATAGGCGGTGTGGTGTCAAGCACGACGGGAGGTTATGGTTTGCGGGTTTGCGGGTTCCGGGTTTCCGGTTTGTCACATTCGCGCCACCTTGCGGCCTCTATCAATTGCCAGTCAATCAGAAACTAGAAACTTCAGCAAAGCGCAAACTCTTGCCCAGATTGAATTATCTGTGATAGGTTTGCAATACCCTTGAAAACTTTTTGACCGGGGGAGTCTGGTAAAATGGAAAAACCATCGCAACAAAATACAATCCAAGACAACTTTCTCAATAGTGCCCGCAAGGAGCGCAGCAACGTCACCATCTACTTGATGAGCGGAGTGAAGCTTACGGGGAGAATCAAGAGTTTCGACAAATACTCGGTGATTCTGGAAGCCGGGGCGCAGGAGCAGTTGATCTTCAAGCACGCCATCTCAACCGTCTCGCTGCCGCGCGGCGGCGGGCGTGATTATCATTACAGTCGCGACAGCCGCGAAGTTCGTAGCGAACGCGGCCCCGAGCGCGAACACCATGGCGAGCGCGAACCTCACACCGAGCGCGAGCAGCCGTCGGAAGCGAACTCAACCGGGTCGGCAGCGGGGCAAGACCGCTCCTAACGGCACGCTTTCGTTTTGCTAACCTTGTACGCATCACCGGGCTGCCCTCTGCGGCAGCCCAACTCATTTCTGGTGACAAGGCAATCGTGACCAGTGGCGAGAAATGGCTTAACTGGTCACGGTTGGCCGGTCGCTGGTCACCGAGCTATGCGCGGACTGTTTATCACAATGGAGGGCCTGGATGGCAGCGGCAAGAGCACGCAGCTTGAGCGGCTGGCCGAGGCGCTCGGCGCGCGCGGTCTGGATGTGCTGGTCACGCGCGAGCCGGGCGGCACACCGCTCGGTGAAGGCGTGCGCGATCTGCTGACCTCTGAGGTCAGCAACACCATCGTGCCGGCGGCGGAACTCTGCCTGATTGTCGGGGCGCGCGCCCAGCACGTTGCCGAGCGCCTGCGGCCTGCGCTGACAAGCGGCAAGATCGTCATCAGCGACCGCTACACCGATTCGACCGTCGCCTTTCAAGGCTATGGTCGCGGCCTGGCGCTCGGCCTGATTGAAAAGATGAACGCAGCGGCGACCGGCGGGCTGCGGCCTGACTTGACCCTCGTGCTTGACCTTGAACCGGAACAGGCACAGGCGCGCATGAGCCCGCGACCAGTGGGCGGATTGCTTGGCGCGCTGGATGTCGAAAAGCTGGAATTTCACGTGCGCGTCCGCCAGGGTTATCTCGATCTGGCCGCCGCCGAAGCCGACCGCATACGCCTCATTGCCGCCTCTGGCACGGCAGACGAAACCCACGCCGCCGTGATGCAGGTCGTGCTACGGTTGATTGAAAAAGTGGTCAGCGATCAGTGATCAGCGGTCAGTTAATGATTGTTTCGCCTCAACGCTATCCGTCGAGTGCAGCGTCAAACCACTGACCACTGATCATTGACCACTGACCACTGACCACTGACTTATGCTGGATGATGAACTTGTCATAGAGACGCCTGAACGGGTCGAGTTGCATTATGTGCTCGCCAATGTCGGCAATCGCTTTTTGGCGGCGGCCATAGATCACTTGATTCAGGCGTTGTTGATTCTGCTGGTGCTGTTGATCGCCAGCGCCTTCAGCGATGGGCCGCTGTTTCGCGGCTCAGGCGTCTGGGCGGCAGCCGTTGCGTTGCTGTTGGCCTTCGTCATTTATTGGGGCTACTTCGTGGCCTTCGAGACCCTGTGGAGCGGCCAGACGCCGGGCAAGCGCTGGATGCGTTTGCGCGTCGTGCGCGAAGACGGGCGACCCGTGCGCTTCTTTGAAGTCTTCGTCAGAAATCTCCTACGCCTCGTCGTAGACTTCATGCCCGCGCCGACCTATGCGCTGGGCGTCATCTCGATCATCTTCAGCGCCCGCTCCAAACGCATCGGCGATTTCGTCGCCGGCACGGTGGTCGTTAAAGAGCGCGCCACCGAAGCGCCGTCGCTCGATGACATTGTGAAGATTTCCAACATCGAACAGGAGCGCCTCGAACGTGCCGGGCCAGCGCCGTTTGCCGTCGACACCCGCCTGCTCAGTGAAACCGAACTGCGCGCTGTCGAAACCTTTCTCAAACGCCGTTACGAGCTAACCACGCCGAACCGCACAGCGCTTGCCGCGCGCATCGCCCAGCCCCTGCTTGCCAAACTCAATATCGCCGCCGATGGCCTGGTGCCCGAAACCGTGCTCGAAGAGATCGAACGCCAGCGCCGCGCCCAGTCGCGTTACGTCTGATACGGCGGCGGCGATACTGGCGGCCTCATGCTTCGCCCGTTCGTTTGGCTTAGTAGTAAAGGCTACACTCATTTGCAAACCGCTCTGATCATTCCGGCGGCTCGCGGGCTGGATGGTTTAATCATCAGCGATAGCCTGGGTCTGCGGTTGTGCTCTGCGCTTCCTCCCTTGAGCCGCGCCCTTCGCTTCACTGCTTGAGCGAGTTGCTAAGCCGTGTTATTTTCCTTGCGGCTCGCTCGACCGATGTTCCGATAATTCTTGGTTTAATTCCAATGGAGGCACTGCATGTCTTTTCGGCATCTCTCCCTGTGCGCGCGCGCCTGCGCGATGGTCATGCTGGCGACCGCTCTCATTCGTGCACAAGCCGCCGGCTCGCTCAACGGCACGGTTAAAGACCCTGCGGGCGCAGTGGTTACGGGCGCGCAGGTGACGCTGCGCCAGGTTGCTTCCGGTGAATCGCGCACCGTGGCGAGCGACGACAGCGGCCAGTTTCGCATAGCAAACCTCGCCCCCGGACGGTACACGATCAGCGTTGCGCGCAGCGGATTCAAAGTGGCCGAGCGCGAAGTCGAAGTCACTGCGGCGCGCGCCACAACGCTGGCAATCAAACTTGAAATCGAAGCGCCGCGCGCCGAGATCGGGGTCTCGGCTAAAGGCGCGGTTGCCGCCAACGCCGAGCCCACCTATCGCCACCTGCGCGACGGCGACCGCTTCGAAACCTACTTAGTAAGCAATCTTACTATCAAGCGCGATGTCGGCACGCTGACCTTCAAGAGCGGACGCATCAGCTTTCTGACGCCGGTAGCAGGTCGCGTCGTCAAAGCCGTCTTCGTCGGCGACGGCGAATTCCTGCTCAAGCCGGCGATTGCCATCGAGCGCGATTACATACGCCTCATCACTGACAAAGACGAGGTTGACGATGTGTTTGAAAAACTGGTGCTGTGCTTTACGGACGATACCTATCAGGAGATCAAGCGGCAGGCGCAAGCCGGCGAGGCCGAAGCCCGCGCCGCAGAGGCGCTCCGCGATTTTCACAAGCGCATGCGCCATCGCACAGAACTGCCGCGCAGCCTGCTCGAATATCTGCTGGCTTACGAAGATGTCGAAAACGTCGAAGCCGAGATTCTCGCCGATCTCTACAACCCGAAGCGCGCCGGTTTCTTTGCGGCTTACATCAGCGGCAAGCGCTTTAGTGATCTGCGCTACATCGTGCGCCCGCGCGGCGCGCTGCCGCAATTGCTCTCGCCCGAAGAGGTAGCGCTCATTAACTACGATCCGCAGGGCGAGCGCGAAGGCATCCTCTATCTCGGCCACTTTGTGCAAGAGTATGTGAGCGGCAAAGCCAGTTCCGAAGAAGACAAGCGCATCATTGACGCCGAGCATTATCGCATCGAAACCGTCATCGACGGCGAAAAGCTGACGGCGAATGCGGAACTCACTTTCACGGCGCTCGCTGAGGGCGACCGCGTATTGAGCTTCGGTTTGCTGCCGAACCTGCGCGTTACCCGCGTCCGCTTAAGCGATAGCGAAATTAATTACATTCAGGAGGCGCGCAAAGAAGACGGCACGTTTTACGCGGTGCTGCCCGAAGCCCTGGTGAAAGGCAAGCAATACAAGATCAACATCGAATATCAGGGCAACAAAGTTGTCGAAGACGCCGGCGGCGGCAACTTCGCCGTCGGCGCGCGCACCAGTTGGTATCCGTCCGTGAACGCCTTCAATGATCGCGCCACCTTCGACCTGACCTTCAAGGTGCCGAAGCAATACACGCTGGTCGGCGTCGGCCATGAGGTGAAGACCTGGCGCGAAGGCGATTTCGCGGCCTCGCAGTGGGTATCGGAGGTGCCGCTTGCGGTCGCCGGCTTCAATTACGGCGATTTCAAAAAGAAAGCCATCCTCGATGAGCCGACAAAGTACAGTATTGAAGGTTACGCGACATCGGAGTTGCCCTACTACCTGAAGAACGCCGGCAATGCCATCGGCGCGATGACGCCGACGCGGCTGACGGATAATGCCATCGTCGAGGCGCAGAACTCGATGCGCATCTTCACGCACTGGTTTGGTGAAGCGCCTTACGGAAGGATCGCCATCACGCAACAGCCGCAGTTCAACTTCGGCCAGTCGTGGCCGACGCTGGTCTATCTGCCCATTGTCTCCTTCTTCGATTCGACGCAGCGCTGGATGTTGATGGGCCGATTGTCGCCGCGACTGACGGAGTTCATTCAGGAAGTCACGCCACACGAGGTATCGCATCAGTGGTGGGGCCACATCGTCGGCTGGGCTTCTTATCACGATCAATGGTTATCGGAAGGCTTCGCCGAGTTTTCGGCGGGCCTCTATTTGCAGGCGACCGAGCCGAATTCCGACAAGTATCTGAAATACTGGCAGCACGCGCGCGAAGCGATACTGGAGAAGAACACCTTTGGCCGCCGCGCCAACGACGCCGGGCCGATCTGGTTGGGGCTGCGCTTGAACACTTTCAAAACGGCGGGCGCTTACAACCGCATGGTCTATCCGAAAGGCGGCTACGTTCTGCACATGCTGCGCGCCATGATGTGGGACAACAAGACGCACGATCAGAAGTTCATCGATATGATGCATGATTTCGTAAAGACCTATACGCATCGCAATGCTTCGAGTGAGAGCTTCAAGGCAATCGTCGAAAAGCACATGACTGCGGGGATGGATATGGAAGGCAATCATCACATGGACTGGTTCTTCGATGAATGGGTCTACGGCACAGAGATTCCGCGTTATCGCCTTCAGTACAGCCTGACGCCGGAAGCCGACGGCAAGGTGATGTTAAAAGGCGCGCTGACGCAAACCGAGGTGTCGGAGCGCTTCAAGATGCTGGTGCCGGTGTATATCGATTTTGACGGCAAGCTGATGCGGCTCGGCGCGGTGCCAATTCAAGGCAACGCGACGAAGGAATTTCAGGTGCGCCTGCCGCAAAAGCCGAAGCGCGTCGTCATCAACGCCTTTCATGATGTGCTGGCGACTGGCTCCAGCAGCGAGCAGAAGTGATGCGCCGCGATTGCCCTCTAAATCGAAACTTACGAGATTAGAACAGGGGATTGGCCACAGAGGCACAAAGTCACAGAGGGATTCAAAAAAGATTGCGGAACCCAAGAGCGTTTTAGAGTTTTCTCTATGTCTTGGTGCCTGCGGTGGCAATTTCTTTTGTCCTCTTTTTATGCGGCCTGATTTAGCTACCGGGCACCGCATTCATGAAGACATAGGCATAAGCCATGACGATCAAGCCGACGATGGCGGCAAGCGCGATGGAGTGCCACAAGACAAAGCGGAAGATCAGCCCTTCGTTGCCGACCTGATTGGTTGCCGCAGTTGCTACGACAATCGATTGCGCGTCAATCATCTTGCCCATGACGCCGCCGGCGCTGTTGGCGGCGCACATCAACACGGGACTTAATCCAAGCTGTTCTGCCGTGATGCGCTGCAGGCTGCCGAACAGAGCGTTGGATGAGGTGTCGCTGCCCGTGAGCGCCACGCCGAGCCAGCCAAGAAAGGTTCCGAAAAAGGGAAACAACACGCCCGTGCGCGTGAACGCCAGGCCCATCACGGCGTCCATTCCCGAATAGCGCGTCACGTATCCGAGGCCGAGCATAAAGGCAATCGCCAGCACCGCAAAGCGCATTCTGACGAGCGTGCGCCAAAAGATCCGTGCCATCTCAACCGGCGCGAGGCCAAGCAGAACGCCTGCAAACAGGGCCGCGAGAAAACAACCCGTGCCGGTAGCCGACAGCCAGTTGAAATCAAACTTTGCCGCTTCAGGCTGAGGCTTTGCCACGACCGGCGCTGCCCGCGTGATGGCCAGATGCAGCGCCGGCACCTCCCAGCCGCCGCGCTCGAAGGCGGGCGTCGTCCAGCGATTCATTGTGGTTTTGATTACCGGCAGGCCCCAGAGCAGAACGAACAGGGTGAGGATGACAAACGGCATCCACGCCCGCGCAATCTGGCGCATAGAATATTGTCGCTCGATGGCGGGCGCGGCGCGGCGCGTGTCGGTCGAGGCTTGCGCCAAAGGAATGTCTGCCGTCTTTTCTTCAGCGACAGTGGCTATCGCACGGGGCGATTCATCACTGGTTGATTCATCACTGGTTGATTCATCGGCGAATCGCCAGATTCGTTTGGGCTTCCAGAAACGCAGGAAGGCCGTCGTCGCCACCAGCGATACGACGCCGCCGGCGATGTCAACCAGATTGCTATCGATGAAATTCGACCAGACGAATTGTGTCGCGGCAAACGTAACTCCGACCACTAAAATGGCGGGCAGCACTTCGAAGGTCTCGCGCCAGCCGACCATCGCCCGCACCAGCCAGAACGGCACGATGATGGCCGTGAGGGGAAGGATGCGACCGAGCATCGCATTCAAATCAGTTTCCGGCAAACCCGACACGGCGGCCAGCGTGTGCACAGGCGTGCCGATAGCGCCCCAGGCCACCGGCGCAGTGTTGGCGATCAGATTCAACGCTGCCGCGTGAAACGGCTTGAAGCCAAGCCCGATCAGAAAGGCCCCGGCAATCGCCACCGGCGCGCCGAAACCGGCTGCGCCTTCGATGAGCGCCCCGAAACAGAAGGCAATCAGCAGGGCTTGCAGACGACGGTCTTCGGTAATGTGAGCTACAGAAGATTTCATGATCTCGAACTGGCCGGTATAGACCGTCACGTCATAGAGAAAGACCGCTGCGATGACGATCCAGGCGATCTTCAGAACCCCGAAGGCCGCGCCAAAGGCGAGGCTCGCCGCCGACAAGCGCCAGGGCATCTGGAAGACGACGCTGGCGCAGACCAGCGCCGTGAGCGCCCCGGCAAGGGCTGACCAGTGTGGCTTCACACGAAAGATGGCCAGCAAGCCCAACAGCACGACGACCGGCAACGCCGCAACCAGGGTTGACAGCCACCACGCGCCCAGCGGGTCATATACTTGTGTCCAGTTCATCAAGTTTGTCTCTTCGCCGAAGAATTGATGAGGCCGCCAGATTACTACTCAAGCGTGACCAGTGACAAGTGACCAGTGACCAGACGGATCACGTTATGTTCTGGCCACTAACTCGAAGCGCACAAGATGGGGACAGGAGATTGGCCACAGAGGCACAGAGCCACAGAGGAAAATATTGAGAAACCCAGGAAGGTTTTAAGATTTTCTTTGTGTCTTTGTGCCTCTGTGGCAATTTCTTTTGTCCCATTCTTATGCAGTCTGATTTAGTCACTGGTCACGCTTGGCATAGGGTTGTGATACAATCTCGCGACGCGGGCGGAAAGGAGAAGCGGATGAGCATACAAGGATGCGCAACGGCAGCGGGAACGCGGCGTTATGCAACGCGGCTCGCCTCCATAACGGCGGCAGGGCACTTTCGCGAGCAGCAGGAATTGTGCATGTCGTCTATTGGCTTAGGCACGTATCTGGGCCACTGGGACGACCGCACAGACCGTATGTATCAGGGAGCCATCCGCCGCGCGGTCGAACTGGGCTGCAACCTCATTGATTCGGCGATCAACTACCGCTTCCAGCGTAGCGAGCGCGCCATCGGCGCGGCCCTCAAGCAGTTGTTCGAGGCACGCCAGGCGGCGCGTGATGAAGTGATTATCGCTACAAAAGGCGGCTTCATCCCTTTCGATAATGAACCGCCGCGCGACGCTCGTTCGTGGATCATTGAGAACATTATCGACACCGGCGCGGCACGGGCGGATGAAATTGTCGGTGGCAGCCATTGCATGACGCCGGGCTATCTCGACAATCAACTGTCGCGCAGTCTTGAGAACCTCGACCTCGCCTGTGTAGATATTTACTATATTCACAACCCGGAGTCGCAACTCCAGGCCGTCTCGCGCGCCGAGTTCAATCAGCGAATCCGCGCCGCCTTCGCCTTCCTCGAAGAGGCAGTGGCTGGCGGGCGCATTGGCCTCTACGGCACGGCGACGTGGAACGGTTATCGCCAGGCGTCGACGGCGCGCGATTACCTGTCGCTTGCCGAACTGGTCGACATCGCCCGCGATGTGGCTGGTGATGAACATCACTTTCGCGTCATTCAGTTGCCGTACAACCTGGCGATGCCGGAAGCCTTCACGGAAGGCAATCAGTTGGTCGAAGGAGAGTTGCTCTCGCCGCTGATGGCGGCTGACCGGTTAGGGGTGACGGCGATATGCAGCGCCTCGATCATGCAAGCGCGGCTGACCGCCGGCTTGCCGGATTTCATCGGCGCGACCTTGCAGGGACTAAAAACCGATGGGCAGCGCGCCATTCAATTCGTGCGCTCGACGCCGGGCGTGACCACGGCGCTAATCGGCATGAGCCAGCGCGCGCACGTCGAAGAGAACCTCGAAGTCGCGCGCGTCGAGCCGCCGCCGGTCGACGAATTCTTCAAGATGTTTTCCAGCGGCGAAGGATGAATCAAGCCCAACTCAACGACATTTGCACTTTTTGAATCTACAGCCGCGTATAGTAGAATAAGAGTAGAAGTTTTCCAGCGTGCAGATTGGTAGCAAAGCGATGATGCAGGCAACCTACACCGGAACAGTCGAGCACGAGCGGGTGATCTTTTCGCCGCTGCCGCAGCCACCGTTTGCCGTGCGCCTGTGGCGCGCGCTCAAGGATGCCGTGCGCGAGTTTGCCCGCAATCCGCTTGTTTACCTGCGCGTGGTGTTTCTGCCTGAGCGTATGGCGGACTGGTTGCCGATGCGTCTGGCGCGCGCCGTCTCGGCTTTTCTCAAGCATCCGCTTGAGGGGCTCGGCGGCTTGCTCTATCGTGAACGCATTCCGGTCGGCTTCATCTATGCAGCCGCCGAACCGAGCGCGACCTTCGTTACCAATGCGCTTTCACCTTCGCCGACCCAGGCGAAGGCGCGCGCCTGGGATCGCTTCGGCCCGGTGCTCATCGCTTCTGGCGCGGCGCACGGCGTTTTGATCGTCGTGCTGGTCTATCTGACGATTGCCAATATGCTCGCGCCCTATGCCAATGTGAGTATTGTCGACAAGCCCTATCGTCCATTTGGGCCCGAAGTGATCGCGCAACTTTATGCTCGCAGCCGGCCTATCCATCAGCCGACGGATAAGGTGTTATCGCTCGAAGAACTGCGCGAGCGCGAGCGCAAGCGCCTTGAAGAACGCGAGCGCCACCGGGCTGAAGAAGAAGCGCGCCTGAAAGCCGAGCGCGAAAAGGCCGAGCGTGAGGCCAAAGCCGCCGAGGAGAAAGCCAAGGCCGAAGAAGCCGCCAAGGCTGCTAATCCCGATGGTCAGCCGAAATTCGGCGAGATCAACGAAGCCGCCATCAAAGACTTGGTCGGCAAAATCTACAAGCGCTTTCAGGCGGGCGAGATTGAGGTCAACAACTTCTCGGTGATGGCGGCATTCAAGATTGACTGTGATGGTTCGATGCCGCGATCAAGCATTCGCATCGTAGAATCGTCCCACGATCAGAAAAAAGACGATCTGGCATTGCAAATCCTTTGGCTCATTGGTGAATCGCACGCGCTCGGGCCGCTTTGCAAACTCAGTTCGAACACCATTAGCTTCGATCTGGATGAAAACACCGCGCGCTTGCGCATTACCGGCTTCGGCCCCAATCGCGACTGGACGGAGCAGCAGGCGAAAACCTTGCGCACCATGTTCTGGACGCTGGCGACCTTTAAGGGCAAGACCGACACCGGAGAATTGGCGAAGTACATCAAAGTCAACACCGTGAACAATCGCATTGACGTTGACCTGTCGCTGTCGCGCGCCCGCGCCTCCGAGATGATGCGCGCACGCTTCGCCGGCAATCCGCAGTGAAGGAAGAAAGGGAGCAGAGGAGAGGGAGGATAAGCAAGACGAATCTACTTTTCCTCCACTCCCCGACTCCCTGTCTCCCCTTCTTCCTTTCTTCCTTTCTCCCCTTCTGTGCCCCGTTGCTGCTGACGAAATCCGCCCGGCCTGTTATAAACAGAATACTCCCCTGAACAGTCGTGAATGGAGCGTGACGATGGACGCAAAATTCTGGACAGATATTTTGCAGCCGGACACTTCGATACTCGAAAAGATCATTCGCCCGATTCTGGTCTATCTCTTCTTGATCGTCGGCCTGCGGCTTGCAGGCAAGCGCGAACTGGCGCAACTCAACCCGTTCGATTTAGTAGTGCTGCTTACATTATCGAATACGGTGCAGAACGCCATCATCGGCAATGACAATTCAGTGCTGGGCGGCGTGATCGGCGCGACAACGCTGCTGGTGGTGAATTATGTGGTCGTGCGTTTCTTCTACACTCACGACAAGCTCGACCACCTGATCGAAGGCGACCCGGATGTGCTGGTTGAAAATGGCCAACTCAAAGAAGCCCGCTTGAAAAAAGAACTGATCACGCGCACCGAACTCGAAGCTGCGGCGCGTCGGCAAGGGTTCGCCTCACTCGAAGAATGCGAGCGCGCCGTGCTCGAACCCGGCGGCACGATCTCGTTCATCGGCAAGAAACCATCGCCCGAAACCGCGCGCCACGATGAACTGATGGCAAAATTCGACGAGGTGATGCGCGAGCTTGCCGAGTTAAAAAAGCGCTGAGCGGCGCGGCTTCGCTGAACCGGCGATTTAATGCAGAGCCGTTCGTTTAACGAAACCGCCTTCCGCATCCGCCAGGGCATGGACGACGAAGAACGCCTCCGCGTCCTTCTCTTTGACGATCCCTTTGACGCGCCCGACCTCCAAGCGGGTGACCACGCAGAATAAGATATCCTGATTGATGCCCGTGCGCCCGCCGCGCCCTTGATAGATCGTCACGCCACGGTTCAAGTCTTCGACAATGGCTTGACGAATACTCTCGCTCTGCTCGGAAATGATCGTCACCGCATGATATTCCTCAAGGCCATAGACCAGAAAATCGACCGTCTTGGAGGCCGCAAAATAGGTGAGGATCGAATAGAGCGCCGACTCGATGCCGAGAAAGAATGCCGCCGCCAGGAAGATGAACAGGTTCAGCATGAGGATGACATCGCCAACCTTGAACAGGTGGCTGCCCTTGCTGATCAGCAAAGCCGCGACCTCTGTGCCGTCCAGCACCGCGCCGCCGCGTATTGCCAGGCCGATGCCTGCGCCAATAAAGAAGCCGCCGAAAACCGCCGTCAATAACTTATCCGGCGTCACGTCGGGGAACTTGATGAACGCCAGGCAGAGCGAAAGCCCGGCGATGGCCAACGCGCTCTTGAGCGCAAATTTCCATCCGACCTGGCGGTAGGCGATGGCAATGAAGGGAAGATTGATGAGCAGAATTAGAATCGACAGCGGCCAGCGCAGCACATCCGAGAGGAGCATCGAAATGCCTGTCACCCCACCGTCGATAAACTGGCTGGACAACAAGAAACCTTTCAAGCCAAACCCGGCGGAAAGCACGCCTAAAGCAATCAGCAGCGCATTCTTCAATTCACTGACAACCTTTTTCATCATGTCTCGTCGACCGGTTCGTTAAGCGCACAACAGGAAGCGCCAATCGTCATTGCACGCGATGAAGAGGACTGAGAGCGGCTGACCATTCGCTGACCATTCCATGTAGCGGCGACTCTGCAACCGTCGCCCCGCAGGCGTTCAAGCATTGTCCGGGGCGGACACGCTCGCCCGCCCCGACCTGCATTCGCCAGTTGTTCTGGCAGCCTTATCCGCCTGCCAGTCGCTCAACTTTTTTTCGTCGAGCGACTCTCCTGGTCGGCATTGTCGCTCTGTGGTTTAGCCGCAGCCGCCTGCGACTGCATTCTCACCCAGATAATAAAACCTGCCGCAAAGGCGATTAAGAATAATACTACAATGATTTCAGATTTCATGATTGCTCCTTAGTGCGTAAACAGAGAAAAAGCCTATCGAAGCCGAGATCTAACTCTCCGGCTCCTGAAATTGCAGCGCCTGGCTATGCAACTAAGGATGGTGGAGCGCGACTGGCGGCAGGTAAAAGAGAAGCGTAAGCCCCGACGGTCGGTGGGTCACAGAGGTGCGCCATCCGTCCGGTAAACGTCAGGGCAGTGAGCGGACTGTTGATGGCCGCCGCGAAGCTATCCGAGCGACGCTGGCTTTGATGCAACGATAGCGTCGTGCTGGTGGTCCGAGCAACCAGACAATCGCGTTGCTGCGATGCGGTTAAGAGGGCGACGCGGGCGGTGCGGCTGGCCGCGAACTGCTGCGCCGGCGCGCACGCCAAGATGCCGCCGATAAACAGGTGAGTACAGAGCGCAATGATGAACAGCGCGCGGACGGCGATCAACCTGGCTTGCGGGAGTTGCTTCATGAACCACTCCAGCATAACAGATTCGCCGTTAAGTTTCAGCCTCGCTGGTTTCCTCGCTGGTTTCGGCTTCCTGGCTTACGGCTTCGTTCAAGCGCGCCAGCAACCATTGGCGAAAGATGTCGGCTTCGCCCATCTTGTTGGTCCAGCGGGCGCGGTCGAACATGGTAAGCGCCATTACTAAAGCATGATGCTGTCCGGCGCGGTCGCGGGCTAATTCGAACTGCCGGTACAATCGGTCGATCACTTCGACGCTGGCGCGCGCCGTCTCTTCGTCCTTGAAACCTAATCGCCTGGCGAAGAACTTCGAATAGACGTTCATCGGATGCGCGCTGGTCGTGTAGAGATCGAAGTAGCCGGTCATCAAACCGGACTCTTGCAGGACGCTGGCGACATAACTTGGCCGCGCCCCGGTGATCATCGCCAGGTCCTCGACCTCTCCGATGCCGGATGTATAAAGTGAGATGATTTGATCTTTTTTCGAGACGCGCCGGGCGCGGCCATCGTCGGCTGCCCTGGATGCTTTGGAGCTGCTCATCGGCTTGGCGTTCCTTTCCGCGCTCCACACACTTTATTCAAACAGAAGAATCGCCGGGCTGACAAGCGACTGCGACCGGCATCCCTATGGTCGCAGTGGCGATGGCATGAAGGTATAATGGTTTTAAGGGAGGTCTTATGAAGAAGAGGACTTTAACTCTGCCGGAAATCGGCCTGATTGCAGGCACGCGCGGCGCATTGGGCGCAGGGCTTGCGCTCTTGCTTGCCGACAAACTCGGCAAGGATCGGCGCAAAGTCATCGGCTGGACATTATTTGCTATCGGTGCGGCCAGCACCATTCCGCTGGCCATCCATGTGCTGGGCCATAGCGAATAACGGCGGTTCAGACTGACTGGTCGCCTGCCTGATCGCCGTTTCGCTTCGGCCTAGCTGGTTACATGGCGAGTTTGCCGGCGACCGTGCGCCCGACGCGCGGGCCGCGATTGTCGCGCGCCGGCGCGTGATCGAGGTTCGCTGTACGCAACCCGATTTCGTAGGCGTACTGCGCAATATGTGCCATCTTTTCGTAGTTGATCTTTTCAGCACTGTCGGTGTTGGCGTGATAGTCGGGATGCAGACCCGTCGTCAGAAAGATGATCGGCACGCCTTTCGCCGCATAACTGTAATGATCGCTACGATAGTAAATCTGCTCGGTATCCGCCGGGTCGTTCATCGAGTAATCGAGCTTGAGCGGGGTGGCCAGCGCCTGGTTGGCTTCGACCGTGAGGTTATGAAACTCTGTGCTGATGCGGTCAGAGCCGACCGGGTAGACCGTGTTGCCTTCTTCCGGCTTGTTGTCGCGGTTGCGCCCGATCATGTCTATGTTGATCTGCGCGACGATCTTGTCCATCGCCACCGTCGGGTAATCGACGAAATAACGCGAGCCATACAAGCCTTTCTCTTCGCCCGCATGCCAGACGAACAGTAGCGAACGCTTCGGCTTCTGGCCCGCAGCGAAAGCCCTGGCGATGGCAAGAATCGACACCGTCCCCGAACCATCATCGTCAGCGCCGTTCCAGATGCGATCTTCGACCGCGCCTGCCGTCACCCGACCGCGCGCCCCCTGACGCTTGCCGTCCACGACTTCGCCTTCCGCATAGCCAACGTGGTCGTAATGCGCGCCGAATGCCACATAGGTGTCTTTCAGTTTTGCGTCAGTGCCGTCGATGATGCCGATGACGTTGCGCGTGTATTGCGTGCGCACGACATGATAATCGGCATCGATGTTGAAAGTGATGCGAACGTTCTTGAGCGCAAAACTCGGCAGCGATTCTTTGGCATCGGCCTTCTTTTTCAAGTCGGCATACTTCACGTCGGCGGCGCTAAAGAGAAAATCGAATAAGTCATCCTTCGCCATAACCGCCGGGGCTTGCGGCAGGTCGAGCCGCTGCACGGTGGTGAAATCAGGCTCAGGCAACTGGTTCTGGCGATTACCGCCTTCCGGCTCACGGTTGCCCGTATTCATGCGAAGGTTCATCTCCGGGCCGATGGCGGCAAGCGCGCCTTCCTGCTCCGTAGCGTTGCGCCCGCGACTGAACATGGCGCGAAACGCCTGGCGCGGGTCAACGTCGCTGGGCGCTGCGCCGCCGAGATAAACCACCACCTTGCCTTTGACGTTTTTGCCCGTGTAGTCGCTATGGTCGGGCATGCTCAAACCGTAGCCGACGAATTCGATTTGATCAGCGGTGAAGCTGCGCTTACTGCCAACGTTGGCCGGAAAGCTGATGCCTTCTTTGTTCTTGAAGGTGCGCGACTCGCCATTGACTTCAACCGTCACCGTAGACTTGTTATCAGCTTTGACGCCGAGCACGGCGACGCGCTGAAAATATGAGCCGTTCGGCCCGCCGGGCTTGATGCCCAGCGCCTTGAGTTGACCGGCGAGGTAGCCGGCGGCCAGTCCCAGCCCTTCGCTGAAGGTGTTGCGCCCCTCGAACTCATCTGAGGCGAGATAGGTGAGCCATTCTTTCAATTCCCCGGCGCTGATCTTATCGCGCCCGCCGTTTGATCGCGCCAGCGCCGGCGCAAACGTCAAAGCGGCTATCAGAGCCAGTTGTGTGATCAGTGCAGTTATCCTGCGCAGATGAAACATGCGATTTCTCCTTAATTGAGTTAAGTGCCTGTATCAGAAATTGCTAGTACGTCAGCCGCCGTTGTCGGGATACAGGAAACTCACGGGCGGACGCTTGAAGTGCGGATGATGAAGGAACCGGCGCGACTTTGCAAGGCCGCTCAGCGCGCCGCGCAACGCGCTGCCAGGACGGGCGCAATTCGCCTGAGCCGCGACCGCGCGGCAGCATTTTTGTCACTCGCTTTTCTGAAGCCGGCAGCGCGCAGCAGGGATGACAATAGGTTTCATTCCTCATCTTGGCGGCCTGGCTTCCCAGAGTGTGCAGCGTTCTCTTTAACCTTCAGGGGCAGACCAATTATTCCTTGTCACCCAGCGTTCAATCTTAAGCGATAAATCCTTGTAGGGGCGCAGCAGCTTCTGATAGTCGAAAAACGGGTCTTCCTTGAATTGTGAATGCGTCGGGTCTATGTCTCTCTTGGCCAGCAGCAGGCGATTGTAAATTGCCCATATGACCGATATGTAAATCACCCGGTCTAAACGGAATTTCTCTTTATGGACATCGTCATCAGCGAGGGCAAGTGAATCAACTTCGAGCTTTGCCAGTTGTACCAATGCATCGTCAACAAGGCTATCCCACCTCTTCAGGTTGTTGTCGTACTTTGTTGCTTGCTCAATTTTCTGCTCCGCTTCCTCTTGGGTATCCGCTGGACTCAGCAGCCAGTCGTTTAGTTCCTTGTTTCTGACGATCATAAAGCGACATAGCTGGCCTACGGTATCATCGAATGCACGGAGCCAACTCGGCGCTTTCCCGGTTGATGCTGATTTCTTTGGCACTTTCTCTTTTTTCTTGGCCAGGGCTTTCTCTTTTTCTAAAGCATTCTCGATCTGTCTCCAGATGCCACTAAACGGCTTGATTCCATCAACCAGGGGGAAAGGCCCATGTGAGCGTTCCACTTTCAATCTGAATTCATGAATCAGATGGCTCGGCGCATCAATGATTGCGTCAGCAAGAAATGAGAATGCCGTTAGCTCCTTCAAGTCCAGTGGCCTACTCTTCAGCACCGCTTTTGGCGGTGACAACCGGAGTTGTTCATCTCCGCGCAACTGATGGACTTCTTCCAGTCGCAAAGCGGCTGTCACACCGCCGTCGCTTCTGCCGTCGGCGGTGAATTCCTCTTTGAAATCCGCCCATATGCTGAGAAGCACCGCTTCGCTGTCGTTCGCTAAATCAATGGACTCCCATCCCGAATTCGAGCCTTTCCAGAGGGCGATGGCCCGGCTTGGGGCATGGCCCTGCACTTTTGAACGCAGGGCCATGCCCAGGGAGGTTAAGGTGAGAACGGATGAACCCGGGTCATCTGCCAGGACGCCAACGTAACGCGCCGGCCAGCGATGCGGCAGTTGCGGCCCGTCCAAAAGAATGGCGATTACCAGGTTCGGCCCCACTCCGCGAATCAAATCCGATATGGGTTCTAATTGCGCGAGGTCTTCGCAAATCAGCGGACAAAGCGTTAGCCACGTATTGGGAACCATGAAGGTTAATTTGCGCGGAGGGATATCGATGGCTTCCCACCACTGATGTTGCGGACTCAAACTGCGCCGAAGCGAGTACTGTTCCAATTGACTCTTGTCCAATTTCCAGCGGTGGTGTTTATCCTGCCCCAGGTTATACCATTTGCCGGCGAAATGAACTGAGAGCCGTACTTTGTTCTGGCCTTCTTCCCAGTCGCCTTTCGCGCGAATGCCGGTGATGATCATCGGAATCTGGTCTTGGCAATGCGAAGACTGCAATGCGCCTTGCAACTTTTCCAAGTCCTCCTCCGTCAGCGCCGATTCGGGAAAGACGATGATGTCGACCTGTTCCACCTTCTTATTCGCCGCTGCCAGTAGGCGAATCACTTTGCCCGGCTCAAACTCTTCGGTCGGCGCATAATCGAAATAACGAAATTGATCCACATCTTTATTCTGGCCGGAATAAGCCACTGGGCGGAACGCCTGGTAATCGATTTTTAATGGAAACGGGATCGCCAGAATGTTCAGCGTATTCTCCCTTTCCTGAAAATTGTTCCAGGGAATTGATTGCCATAGGACATCGACTTCCGAGCGATGAAAAGTTAAATGATGTGAGAAAGAGCGAATGGTCAGGCCACCTTGCGGCGTGCGCATTTTCGGCAACACTACGCCATGACGGCTTGGCAAGCGCGATAACGATCCGGTAACCGTGAGCAAGTAATTGGCCAGGAACTGCACCGCACACATTCTGTCGCTATAAGAACCGGTCATCATTCCTAAACCGGCACAGGCCGCATCAGCCAGGGTGTGTAAACGCAAGAGGTCTTCACAGGTTTGATAATCGGGAGGCGACGGCTCCAAGGTGAGCTTGCATTGATCCTTGAAAATCGTCTTCATCCATTTGATTAATAATGCAGGAGGCTGCGGCCTGATGCCGATGATCCAGTTGAGCCACTCGGTCGCCTGCTCGTCGGGCTCTTCCGCCCGCTGCTTTCTGGTTAAGTTGGACAGCAATCGCTGATAGGGAGCGCGACCGCGATGTGGGGTTACGACATAGCGGTAAATCCCAGTCCTTTTCAGCAGCATGGTTGTTAGCGCAAAGATGTCGGGTGGCCATTCCAGCCATTTTTCTATCAGTTTTTCGGGAGATTCCTTGAATTGCTTTGCCCATTCGGGCATCAACTCCTCAGCCAGCTTCTTGGGAACAATGTGATTTTTATCCATCTCGCCCACCTTTCATGGTTTATCGGAATTGCAAGCCCCAGACATGTGCGGCTGGTCGAGGCAGAGATTCTGCTGACCGCAGGACACAGGGAGGCAAATCTCATCCGCTCGTCTGGAATGATTGCCGCACTGCACCTGTAAGTGTTTAGATGCCGGCAAAGCCTGACCGCCGGTATTCGCCGCTGGCCATTGCTCCATCAGCAAAAGCGGCAAGTCCCGTCTTTGCCTGACTCATGCCAGCCTGGCTTCATCTGCGTGGGATCATCTCTCTAACATTCCGCATGGTCTTGTGAGCTTACTGTCAAGGAGTCCTGCTGCGCACAGATCGCACCAGGTAAAAGCTATGAATGCCAGATGACAGAGTTTTCCTGGCAATGGTTAAATGATTCCTTTGCCTGCATTGGATTACTTACAGGAAAGGATGATTGACTATGCAGAGCGCAGAATATTGCAACTCGAATGACCATGCAAGAAAAAAATGAAGATCAGTGAAAGAAATGCCGCGAACTTCTTTTGTGGGCAATCTGATGGAGATTCTCTGCCAGGGCTCGCGGCGTTCTCTGGATGCAGGCCATGCGATTGATTCTGCATTGGTCTAGAGGTAGGCTTTGACTTGGCCTACTCTCATCGAAGCGAGGTTCTAGAACAATGCGCCTCAAGCGATTTCTTTGCCTGGGTCTGATGTTGATGCAATCTGCCGGGATGCTGGTGCAGTTGGCGAGCGCACAGGTCGCGCGCCGTCGCCCAGGACTCGGCCCGCAGGTGACGAATATGCAGCAAGGGTTACAAATCAAGTTGAGCGAAGGCGTGCCGGTGACGGAGCAATCGGCTGCGGCGCGACGCGCTGAAGCCGTGCCGCTTGCCGCAGATGATGCGGCGCGCGTGCTGCAACGCTTGCAACCGATCAAGGCGGAAGCGAGCGACGAACAGGATTTCGCGCTCAGAGAAAAATCGTTGCCGCCGCCGCGCACCGGCAAGACCATCAATGCAGCGTTTCCGCCTGCCGAGTCACGCGATGCGGTAAGCGTGCCGGCCAGCGGGCCGCTGGAAGTCGTGCGCTACGCGCCCGAAGGCGAGGTGCCGCTGGCGGCGCAACTGAGCGTCACCTTCTCGCAGCCGATGGTTGCCGTCACCTCGCACGCCGACACGATTGCCGACGGCCTGCCGGTACGCATCACGCCGCAACCGCAGGGGCGTTGGCGCTGGGTCGGCGCGAAGACCCTGTTGTTTGAAACCGACGGCCACCTGCCGATGGCGACGGATTACCAGGTCGAAGTTGTCAAAGGCACCAAATCGGCTACAGGAGCCAGTCTCGCGGCGACCGCAAGCTGGCGCTTCAGCACGCCGCCGCCACAGGTGAAGCAGTTTTATCCGCAAAACGGCCCGACGACGCGCGACCCGCTGCTGTTCGTCGAATTCGATCAGCGCATCCGCGCCGAAGCCGTGCTACAGACCATCAAGCTGCGCGCTGGCCGCAAGGATTACCCGCTGCGCCTTGCCACCGCCGATGAAATCGCCGCTGATGAAACAGTAAGCAATCTTACAAAAACCGCAGAGAAAGATCGCTGGCTGGCCTTTCGGGTTGTGGCTGCAAACCAGGATGGCTTGCCGCTGCCGGCAGACACCGGTGTCGACATCCATATCGGGCCGGGAACGCCGTCAGCCGAAGGGCCGCGCACGACCGGCACGGCGCAAGCCTATGCGTTTCGCACCTATGGCCCGTTGCGGGTGACCGAACATCGTTGCGGTTACCAACAGAACTGCACGCCATTCGATGTATGGCAAATTATATTCAGCAATCCGCTCGACGCCGCCAGCTTCGAGCCATCGCAGGTGCGCGTTACGCCTGAGTTTGCCGGAATGAAAACCGCCATCTATGGCAATACGATGCAGATTACCGGCGTCAAGCGCGGGCGCACCGTCTATCAAGTGACGCTTGCCGCCAGCCTGCGCGATCAGTTCGGCCAGACGCTCGACGCCGATGTGCCGCTGACCTTCAAGGTTGGCGCGGCGCTGCCGGCGCTGGCCGGGCCGAATAAAAACTTCTTTGTGCTTGACCCCGCCGCCCATGCGGTTCTATCGGTTTACACGATCAATCAGCCGTCGCTGAAAGTGCGGCTCTATCGCGTCGGGCCCGAACACTGGCCGCAGTTCCTGCAATACCTGCGCGCCAATGACGAAAACGCGCGCGCCACGCCGCCCGGTCGCCTCATAGTAAACGAAACCCTGGAGGTCAAAGCCGAGGCCGACGAAATGGCCGAAACCCGCATCGATTTGAACCGCGCGCTTGAAAGTAATCTCGGCCACGTTATCGCTATTGTCGAATCGACCCTGCCGCCGCGCAATCGTTATGATCGCCAGCGCGTCGTTGCCTGGGCGCAGGCGACGCAGATTGGCTTGACGGCGTTCGTTGACAAACAGGAACTCGTCGGCTGGGCGACTTCGCTGAAGGACGGGAGGCCCATTGACGGCGCGCAACTGACGATTGAAATCGCGCAGGCTGGCAGCTCGCGCACGGAGTCGCAAGCCTCAACCCAGGCGAACGGCCTCGCCCACATGCCTCTGGAAAGCAGTACCAAAGGCCCAAAGTTGCTGGTGGCGCGCAAAGGCAAAGATGTCGCTTTTCTACCGGAAAACGCTTATGCGTGGAGCGACGCGAGCGGCTGGTATCGCAAAGCCGAAGCCGATGCGCTCAGTTGGTTCGTCTTCGATGACCGCAAAATGTACCGCCCCAATGAGGAGGTTCACCTCAAGGGCTGGCTGCGGCGCATCGGTACGGGCAAAGACGGCGATGTCAACGGGCTCGACGGCTATGTAAAGAATGTTACTTATTCGCTGAAAGACTCGCGCGGCAATGAAGTCCTGAAAGGCGCAGCGCAAGTCAACGCGCTCGGCGGCTTCGATGCGGCATTCAAGCTGCCGGCGACGATGAATCTCGGCAATGCCGATCTGCAACTTGAAGCCCGCGAGGTCAGCGTTGCGCTGAGCAACCTGGAGTTCGATCATCAATTACAGGTGCAGGAATTTCGCCGCCCCGAATTTGAAGTGACCGCGCAGGCGAGCGACGGCCCGCACTTCGTTGGTAATTCAGCTAACATTATGGCGACCGCTGCCTATTACGCCGGCGGCGGCCTGGCGAATTCTGAGGTCAACTGGCGCGTGACGACGCGCGCGGCGCAGTTCACGCCGCCCAACCGCGATGACTTCACCTTCGGCAAATGGGTGCCGTGGTGGATCAACTATTACAATAATGATGCCGAAAGAGTCGAAACCTTCGCGGGCCGCACAGACGGCACAGGCAAGCATACATTGCGCGTTGACTTCGTTTCCGTAGACCCGCCGCGTCCTTCGACAGTCACCGCCGAAGCCAGCGTCATGGATGTCAATCGCCAGCAGTGGACGGCGGCAACCAGCATGCTGGTGCATCCGGCTGATCTGTACGTCGGGGTTCGCAGCCCACGCACGTTCGTACAGAAGGGCGAGCCGTTGATCGTTCAGTCAATCGTCTGCGACCTCGACGGCAAATTGATCACCGGTCGTTCAATCAAGATGCGCGCCGTGTTGCTCGACTGGGTGTTTGAAAAAGGCGAGTGGAAGCAGAAAGAAGTGAACCCGCAGGAATGCGAAGTGAAGTCGAGCGCCGCGCCGGTCGACTGTCGCTTCGAAACGAAAGAAGGCGGCACCTATCGCATCACCGCGACGGTGATGGATGACCGCGAGCGGCGCAACCAGAGCGAGTTAACGCTGTGGGTCGCGGGCGGCAAAGTGGTTCCCAAGCGCGATGTCGAGCAGGAAGACGCCGGGCTGATTCCTGACCGTAAAACCTATCAGCCGAATGATACGGCGGAGATTTTAGTGCAAGCGCCTTTCTATCCGGCTGAGGGCGTGATGACGCTCAGGCGTTCTGGAATTGTGACTACAGAGCGCTTCAAGATGGACGGGCCGTCAACCACGCTCAAGGTGCCGATCAAAGACAGCTACACGCCGAACCTCAATGTGCAGGTCGATCTGTTAGGCGCAACCGCGCGCACCGGTGAAGAAGGCAAAGCGAACGACAAGCTGCCGAAGCGCCCGGCATTTGCCAAGGGCGCGTTAAATCTCAGCATACCGCCGCTCGCAAGAAAGCTCGCGGTCGAAGCCGCGCCGCGCAATAAAGCATTGGAGCCGGGCGGCGAGACTGTAGTTGATGTTACGGTGAAAGATGCGGCAGGCCGCGCCGTTTCGGGCAGCGAACTGGCGGTTGTGGTGGTTGACGAAGCCATACTCGGACTGACGGGGTATCGCATCGGCGACCCGCTGGCGACGTTCTACGCACAACGCGGCACCGACACGAGCGATTATGATTCGCGCAAAGACGTATTGCTTGCGAATTCTCAGGATCTGCTAACGAGTGACTTGCCGGTGAACGGCAGGCCGTTTGAACGCTTGCAAGAGATGACTGAATTGCGCGCCGGTGCGGCAAGCATGCCACAGGCTGCGCCGATGGCTGCACGCAGGTCGAAAAGTGTAAGCAAAGATGGCGCACTTGATAACGAAGATCAATCATCGCCGATTCGCACGCGCGAAGACTTCAACGTGCTGGCGACGTTTGCGGCAGCGGTGCCAACCGATTCGGATGGCCGCGCCAGTGTGAAAGTTAAATTACCCGACAACCTGACGCGCTATCGCGTGATGGCCGTCGCGGTCGCCGGCGGCAAACAATTCGGCGGCGGCGAATCGACGATCACTGCGCGGTTGCCGCTGATGGTGCGGCCAAGCGCGCCGCGCTTCCTCAACTTCGGCGACAAGTTTGAACTGCCGGTCGTCGTGCAGAATCAAACCGATTCGCCGATGGAAGTCAACGTCGCGGTGCGCGCGGCAAATGCTGAACTCACCAGTGGCGCGGGCCGCCGCGTCACCGTGCCCGCCAATGACCGCGTCGAAGTGCGCTTCCCGGCGACCACCGAGCGCGCCGGCACAGCGCGTTTTCAAATCGCCGTGGCGTCGGGCAAATGGGCCGATGCTGCCGAAGTCTCGCTGCCCGTGTGGACGCCCGCGACCACCGAAGCTTTTGCCACTTACGGCGAGATTGACGCCGGTGCCATCGTGCAGCCGGTTAAAGCGCCGACGGACGCGGTCAAGCAATTTGGCGGCATCGAAATCACCACGTCGTCAACCGAACTGCAAGCTTTGACCGATGCGGTGCTCTACCTGACGCGCTATCCGTTCGAGTGCGCCGAGCAGGTGTCGTCGCGCGTGATGGCGATTGCCGCGTTGAAAGACGTGCTCGCGGCCTTCAAGGCGCAAGGCTTGCCGCCGCCGCAGGAGATGATCGATTCGGTCGCGCGTGACGTGAAACGATTGCGCGCCTTACAGAACGACGATGGCGGCTTCGGCTTCTGGCGGCGCAGCGACGAGTCCTGGCCGTATATCAGCATTCACGTCGCGCACGCTTTGCAGCGCGTCAAAGAAAAAGGCTTCGATGTGCCGAAAGAAATGCTTGAGCGTTCGCACGATTACCTGCGCAACGTCGAGCAGCACATTCCGAGTTACTACGGCATCGAAGCGCGCCGCGCGCTTGTCGCTTATGCGCTCTACGTGCGCAATCGCCTGGGCGACCGCGACACCGCGCGAGCCCGCCGCTTGATCGGCGAAGCCGGTTTGAACGGCCTGTCGCTCGAAGCCGTGGGCTGGCTCTTAACGGTGCTGAGCGGCGATGCGAACTCGACAACCGAGGTCGCGGCGATTCGTCGCCACCTGAACAATCGCGCCACGGAAGAGGCTGCCACAGCCCATTTCGTGACATCGTACAAGGACAGCGATTACCTGTTGCTGCGTTCCGACCGCCGCGCCGATGCGGTGATCCTCGAAGCCTTGATCAACGATCAACCGGCGAACGATTTGATCCCCAAGCTCGTGCGCGGCCTGCTCGGCCATCGCCAGGCGGGACGCTGGGAGAACACCCAGGAGAATTCATTTGTGCTGCTGGCGCTCGATAAGTATTTTGCCGTATACGAGAAGACGACGCCGAACTTCACGGCGCGCGCCTGGCTCGGTTCAGCCTATGCCGGCGATCATGAATTCAAAGGGCGCACCACGGAACGCTTCAACGTTATGGTGCCAATGCGCTATCTGGCGGCAACGGTCGCATCGCAGAATGTAATTTTAACTAAAGACGGTGCGGGCCGCTTGTATTACCGCATCGGCATGCAATATGCCCCGGCGAGTCTGAAGCTTGAGCCGTCGGAGCACGGCTTCACGGTCGAGCGGGCTTATGAAGCAATCGACCAGGCCGACGACGTTCGCCGCGACGCGGACGGCGCGTGGCACGTCAAAGCCGGCGCACGTGTGCGCGTACGCCTGACAATGGTTGCGCCCTCGCGCCGTTATCACGTTGCGCTGGTTGATCCGATCCCGGCAGGGCTTGAGGCGATGAACCCGGAGTTAGCCGTGACCGGCAGCATTCCGCAGGATCCGAAGGAGACGGCGAATCGCTGGTGGTGGTGGCGCGTCTGGTATGAGCACCAGAACATGCGCGACGAGCGCGTCGAAGCCTTTGCGTCGTTGCTGTGGGAGGGCGTCTACACTTATACGTATGTAGCGAGGGCTACAACACCGGGCGCGTTCGTCGTGCCGCCGTCGAAGGCCGAAGAGATGTATCACCCGGAGACCTTCGGGCGCGGCGCAACGGATCGAGTCATTGTCGAGTAGCGGTCTGTCAGGCGGTAAGTGCATCTCGCCGGAGCCGCACCTGGCCGCCACACGCAGAATGTTTCTACAAACGAACGCAAACCGGAGATTGTAAATTTTATTACACCAGCAGCCATGATCACTCTCTCGCCGCATGCCCATCGAGCAGATGGTGTGGCGGGGGATTCGCCTGGCGTGTTTGCCATGGGCAAGCATCTCTCCTGGTTTGAGATGATCTGTTTAGATCGGGTTGCCATTGGGTGTTGGGAAAGAGCCACAAAGACAGGAAGGCACAAAGCTGCACAATGCCTTCGTGATACTTTGTGGCTTTGTGCCTTGGTGGCTTATCGGCATTCCGACTGTACTATCTCTTTTACTGGAAGAGCAAGGCAACTCGACTGGTCGGGTGTTCAACTCGCTGCTCAGGTAAACCTGTCTGATCTTCTCAGAGCGATCAAGGGCATTTGAGTTGTACCAGCAGGTCGTCACGCAAAATCCAGAAGACGTGCACACGATCAATCTACTCGGTGATCTTTGCGCCCGCGCGAGCGCACATGGCTATGCTTGCCGCTGCTCGTCAGTTCGACGGCAGGTGATTGGCGCGAGTTCACCGAGAGCCGCGATGTGCACCAGTTCGGCATGGGATTGCGCCTGATGCATCCGGTCGAACTCGGCATGAGGCTGCGCGCCAAACTGCCCATGCCTGCTAGTTTCCGTATACGTCAGACTGGTAAACGGCTCTACACCGTCAGCGCCGTCATACGCCATGCCACCAGCCTGCCGGACGGAGCGAACCTCATCGGGGTCGAATACGAAGCGGTGCTCGATGATTGAAAACCGTTTCCCAATTGCTGACTGCCGGTTGTGCCATACGGCGACCAGCCGGCAACCGTCAGCGCCGCGCCGCCGGCCTGGCCGATTGGCACGGTAAGGTTTAACCGTGCGTGCGCTCGAACTCGCTCATGAACGCCACCAGCGCTTCGACGCCAGCACGCGGGAAGGCATTGTAGACCGAAGCGCGGATGCCGCCCACCGAGCGGTGACCCTTCAAACCGTCCAATCCAGCCTTTGTAGCTTCAGTCACAAATTGCTTTTCAAGTTCCTCGCTCGGCAAACGGAAGGTCACGTTCATCAGCGAGCGGCTGTCGGGCGCGGCGTGCGGGCGATAAAATTGGCTCGCATCAATCGCGTCATACAACAGACCGGCTTTCTCTTCGTTATGCTTGCCGACCGCCTCAAGGCCGCCTTGTTCGAGCAACCACGCCAGCACCAGGCGCATGACATAGATCGAAAACACCGGCGGGGTGTTGTAGAGCGAGTTTTCTTTGGCGTGCGTGTTGTAATTCAACATGGTGTGCAGGCTGGCCGGGCTGCGCGCCAGCATGTCGTCGCGCATGATGACCAGGGTGACGCCAGCCGGCGCGAGGTTCTTCTGCGCCCCCGCGTAAATCATCGCGTACTTGGCGACGTTCATCGGGACGCTGAAGATGTCTGACGACGAATCGGCCACGAGCGGCACGTCGCCGGTGTCGGGATCATACTTATACTCGACGCCGTGAATCGTTTCGTTCGTCGTCATGTGAACGTAAGCCGCTTCGGGGTCGAGTCGCAATTCCGCCTGCGTCGGCACACGCTTAAAGTTTTCACCTTCGGTTGACGCCGCGACACTGACCGCGCCGATGCGCTGCGCTTCCTTGACGGCCTTCTTCGACCACGAGCCGGTGACGATATAATCGGCCTTGCCACCTGCGGGCAGCAGGTTCATCGGCACCATCGAGAATTGCAGCGAAGCGCCGCCTTGCAAAAACAACACCTGATAGTTGTCAGGGATGCCTGCAAGCTTGCGCATGTCGGTTTCAGCGCCTTGAATGATCTCCTCAAAGGTCTGCGAGCGATGGCTGATCTCGACTATAGACATGCCGACGCCGGGCAGCGTCACAAAATCGCGCTGCACCTGTTCAAGCACCGGCAGCGGCAGCACCGCCGGGCCAGCGGAAAAGTTATAGATGCGTTCTGTCATGGTTCCCCTCTTAGATTTTGGATTTTAGATTTTGGATTTTGGATTAAAGCTTGTTTGTTGCGAAGCGTCTTGATGACGCGCAATGCCAATCCCTTTGTTCGCTGCTTGAATTGACGCTCGTCCATTTACTCTCCCAATCCAAAATCCAAAATCTAAAATCTAAAATCGGTTAGAGTTTGAGCAAGCTGAGTTCAATGATGTCGCTGGATGCCGCTTTCATATCTTCAAGCACGGAACTTGACGGCGCTTGATCCAGATGGATGCGGGCGACGGCGGCGACAGCGCCATCGAAGACGATATTCTCGGTCTCCTGCACATTGATGTCGGCGACTTTCAAACGATCAAAGACCCCCGCGAGCACGCCGACATGGTTGAAGTGACGGACGACGAGCAGGTGCGTCGCCGGCGTCTGTTTTGCGAGGTTGACGACATTCGGCGCGCGACCCTTGTCTTGATATTCGCGGATGATGCGCACGGTTTCGTCGGCGATGGCCTGTTGCGCTTGATCGGTTGACGCGCCGATGTGATGCGTGCCGATGACGCCGTCAAGTTTGAAGATCTCATCAGTGACAGCGCCCGTGCCGCCGGTGGGTTCGCCGGCGAAAACATCGAGCCCGGCGCGAATGCCGCGCTCCTGTACGGCGCGTGCCAGCGCCGCTTGATCGACAACTTCGGCGCGCGATGTGTTGATGAAGGCTGAACCGGGCTTGAGCGCGGCGAGCACCGCTTCGCTGATGAGATTGCGGGTGTCTTCCTTGAGGGCGACGTGAACGCTCAGAATGTCGCACGCCGCCGCCACTTCTTTTGGCGACGATTGCCTTTCAACGCCGAGTTCTTCGGCGCGTTGAGCGGTGAGCGAACGGCTCCAGGCGACGACCGGCATGCCGAAAGCATGGGCCCGCACCACCATCTCCTGGCCAATCTGGCCAAGCCCTATCAATCCGAGCGTGCAGCCGAACAGACCGCGCGCCCGGCTATATTCTTTCTTGTTCCACTTGCCGGCTCTGAGATCGGCGGCGTTTGCCGGGATGCGGCGGTCGAGCGACAAGATAAGGCCAAAAGCGAGTTCGGCGACGGCGATGGCATTCTTGCCCGGACAATTGGCGACGTAGATGCCGCGCGCCGAAGCCGTCTTCACATCAATGGTGTTGTAGCCGGCACCGGCGCGCACCACCAGGCTCAGGCGGCCCGCTTCTAAGGTTGCGCCCGGCACTTTGGTGCCGCGCACGACGAGCACATCCGCGCCGTTTGAATGGACGGCCTCGGTGAGCGATTCATCTTTGAGTTCGGCGTCGTAAATGACTTCCAAGCCCGCCGCCCTGAGTTCGCTCACACCGCTGTCAGGGAATTTGTCTGCGATTAGAATTTTCATTTGCGCTCCTCCAGTTTGCCGCATGCAGATGAAGACGCATTTTAATACCGTTGCGGTGCGCCGCGCACGCAGCGAACGGTATCGCGCGCAATTAATAATTCTTCGTCGGTCGGAATCGTGTAAGCCGCAAGCCGCGAGCTGTCGGTGCTGATCAAGCCTTCGCAGCCCGATTTGCAATTCGTATTACGTTCCTCATCGACTTCAAGCCCGGCCCATTCGAGACCTTCGCAGATGAGCGCGCGAATTTCCGGGGCGTTCTCGCCAATACCGCCTGTGAAGACCAGCGCATCAGCGCCGCCCATGGCCGCCAGATACGCGCCGATATATTTACGCGCCCGGTAGCAGAAGATTTCAATGGCCAGCCGCGCCCGGCGGTCGTTGTTTTCGTGTGATTCTTCGAGCAACTCGCGCATATCGTTGGTCAGCCCCGATATGCCGATCAAGCCCGATTGCTTGTTCAACATGGTTTCGAGTTGTTGCATGGACAGGCCCTCTTTGACCGCGAGGAAATCCATGATGGCCGGATCGATGTCGCCGGAGCGCGTGCCCATCACCAGACCTTCGAGCGGCGTCATGCCCATTGAGGTATCAAGCGAATCGCCGTTCTTGATGGCCGCCGCCGAGCAGCCGTTGCCGAGATGCAGGGTGATGACGTTGGTCTCTTCGCGCGTGAGGTTACGCAGCAGCCGATAACGATAAGCGACGTAGCGATGCGAGGTGCCGTGAAACCCATAACGGCGCACCTTGTAGCGGCGATAAAACTGATAGGGTATCGCATACAGGTAAGCGCGTTCGGGGAGCGTTTGATGAAACGCCGTGTCGAAGATGGCGACCTGCGGCAAGCCCGGCCCGAACAACTCTCTGGCCGCTTGAATGCCTTTGATGTTCGCAGGGTTGTGCAGCGGCGCTAGTTCGATCATGTCTTCGATGCCGTCGAGCACTTCGTCGGTGATGAGGACGGAATGCGTGAAGCGTTCGCCGCCGTGCACGACGCGATGGCCGACGGCATGGATGTCAGCAACGCTGCGGACGCCGTCGATGCCGGCGGCTTCCGATGACGCCCAGCGAATGATGTAATCCACGGCGGCGCGCATATCGCGCAAGTTAGCGGTGGCGCGTTGCTGTGTGCGGCCTTCGACTTTCGAGGTGATGATCGCTTCGCCGCCGATGCGTTCGATAGCGCCGCGCGCCAGTCGGCGGTCGGCGTTGCGGGCGATTTCATCGAGGTCGGTGGCGATCAGTTGAAACTTAACCGTCGAACTGCCGCAATTGAGAACCAGGACATTCATTACTCTGTATCTCTGTGCCTAAGGTTTTCAAATCAGATGGCTCAACAGACCATCGCGCAGCTTCGGCTCGAACCATGTTGATTTAGGCGGCATGATTTCGTTGGCGTCAGCGATGGCCATCAACTCATCCATCGTCACCGGGTAGAGCGAAAATGCCACTGCCGCGCGGCCTTCATTGACCGCCTGCTCAAGCGCCTCCTCGCCGCGAATGCCGCCGACGAAATCAATGCGCTTGTCTGTACGCACGTCCTTGATGCCGAGCAGCGGATCAAGCACGCGCTCTTGTAGTACGCTGACATCTAGCGATCCTATAGGATCGTCCGTCCGCCCGGTTTCATCCGGTAGGCTGAGCGTGTACCACTTGCCGTCGAGGTACATGCCGATCTGTCCTTTGTGGGACGCTTCATAAGCGGGCCCGCGTTCACTGACGTTGAATTTCTCGGAAAGGGCGTTGAGGAACTCGTCTTTCGATTTGCCGTTCAAATCTTTCACCAGGCGGTTGTACGAGAGTATCTGAACTTGGTCAGCCGGGAAGAACACCGTGAGAAAGTAATTGTATTCTTCATCACCACGGTGATTCGGATTCTGCTGGCGCAGCGCAGCGCGGGCGCGGCTGGCGCTGGCAGCGCGGTGGTGGCCGTCGGCGATATAGAGCAGCGGCACCTGCTTGAATTCTTCGATCAATTGCTGCGCGTCCGTATCGGCAATCCGCCAGATGGTGTGGCTGACGCCGTCGGCGGCTGTGAAGTCGCTGATGGCGTCGCTTTGCTTGGCCTGCTCGATGATGGTGTTGACGGAATCGCGTCCGTGATAGGTGAGAAAGACCGGGCCGGTCTGCGCGCCCAGCGTGATCATGTGGCGCGTGCGGTCGTCTTCTTTGTCTTTGCGCGTTCGCTCGTGCTTGCGAATGATGTCCGTGTCGTACTCGTCAATCGAACAGCAGGCAACCAGCCCCGTCTGCAAGTGATTGCCCATGCGCTGGGCGTAGACGTACAGGCTCGGCGTCGCTTCGACTTCGAGCGGCGCGGCGCGGCGCAGTTGATCGTAATTTTCTTTACCTTTGGCATAGACCGCGTCAGCGTAGACATCCGTGCCGTCAGGTAGATCGATTTCAGGCCGCGAAACGTGCAGGAAGCTCAAGGGATTGTCGCGGGCTTGCTCGCGAGCTTCTGTAATGTTGACCACATCATAAGGAACGGCGGAGACTTCGGCGGCTTTCTCTTTAGGCGGGCGCTCGGCGCGAAAGGCGCGAATGGTTGACATCTTTGGTTCTCCGTTTAGTGAGATGAGCAACGGCCTCCCTCAAAAAAAACAGGCAGCTTCAAGAGGCCGCAGCGAATAAGCAATGCTAGGCTGCACGTTGAGTGATGTCAACTTGCACATCGCTGAGACCGTGGCGGTACGCAGATCGGCTTATGTAATGTACATCATATTAAACAAGCGAGGGCGGCGGCGTTTTTATCGGATGTTTCCGATGGTGACGAACGGTTTTCAACACTTACAGGGAGGATTGCATCTGCAAGAAATTTGCAAGATTCGCCCTAAGCCTTTGCGGTTTAGCGTTTACTTCTGGTCAAGGCGAGCCGCCTGCGGTTTCGCGCTTGCTCGAACTCTTTCAACGCCAATTTGCCGTGATATACTCACGCCTCGTTCAAGAAGCACGCTGTTTGGAGTATTGAAGTAAAATTTGGCGAGCAAGATGGGTATCGGGTTCGTTGGCTACATACAGCGTAAATTGCTAACCAAATAATCAGGAGGCAACGAATGAATCAGACCCCCTACAGGAGATTCACCAGCAGCCTCTCCTCAGGTTTATCCATCCTGGCGATTTTTGCATTTGGGTACTCGGTAAGCGGCAATGCTCAATCGGTGCGTGCCGCCGACCATCCTTCCTCCGTTACGAAATCAGCCGAAGAAAAGTCCATCGACATCCCAGGCACATTCAAAGACCTGCCCGCCGCCGCCGGCGTCACCTCGAAGCGCCCGGTCGTTGAAACCAAGCGAACCGCAAGCCAATCAGTAAATGTAACGCAATTTACAGTTGATGAAAGCAAAGGCATCACCGCCCGTCCTTCTGTCAAAGGGGATGTGAAGCGGCCAGCCAAGAGCGCCCCGCCAGCCGTAATCAGGAGCAATACCCCTGATGTGGTTGAAACTACAGATGCTGAGTTCGAGGATTTCCACGCAACCGCCTATTGCCTGCAAGGGCGCACGGCTTCTGGCGATCATGTCAAACAGGGAATGATCGCGGCGGACCCGCGCGTGCTGCCAATTGGCACGGTTGTCCATATTCGCGCCGGCAGTTATACGGGCACCTACACCGTAAAGGATACGGGAGGTCGCATCAAAGGGCGTCACGTTGACGTTTACATGCCAACCTACAGGGAAGCGAAAGCCTTCGGCAGGCGTCCTGTGCAGATCAAGGTGATCAGTCGCATGGGCCGCAAGGCGGCCCCCACGGGCCGCAAGGCCGTGATGGCCGATACCCAATAACCTGTCGCTTGTCTCTGAGCGGCGAGTGCTGCAAACTCCGAAAGCCCGCAATCAGCGCCAGTCGCGGTTGCGGGCTTTCGCTTTTATTTCTCGATCAACTGGCTGTCGAGCGAAGCCAGCCGGTCGGTGGCAACCGAAAAGTATCGCTCCAGAGCGTCGCGATACTTGCTCATTTTTTGCAACGTTGCAGGCTGTGCTGAGGCACCCGGCTCGGTGAGCAGGATGAAAGCGATGCGAAAGTTTTTTGGGGCATTCATTACATCCGGCAGGCGCGGCCCTTCGCGCTCGATTATCTGCTCGACGCGCGCGGTTCGTTTAATGGCGCTCACCGTAAAGCCCGATACCGGCGACTTCTGGCGCAGCAAGTCGCGCAGTTGCGCGTCGGTTTCCAGGTAGGTGAACGGCGCAACCTCTTTGGCGGCGCGCAGTCCCATCAAATACTGATCGAGCCGCGAGAAATAATTGACTGTGGTTTCACTGGTCGTGAAGATGTTGCCGCCGCCATCGCGCCAGGCATTGCCTTCCATCAGCGACGAGAAATTACCTGCCTCGTTGGTGCGCGTGTCGACGAAGAAGCTCCAGTGCGAGTCATCGCGACCGAGCAGCGCATTTTCATCGGCGGCGTTGAATTGAACGTAAACCAGCCAGCGGTGGCCGAGTTCGTGGCAGACGATGCTGACGGCGGAGTTCAGCCCCGCCATGTTGGCTTGCGGATCACCGGGCCAATCGTGCTGATTGCCCATGGTGATCACGGTCGCAAGTCGCGAGGCGCTGCCGTAAAGCGCGCTGCGATCAAAAATCTTTAAGCCGATGCCTTGAATGTCGTTGCGCACGTTGAACGAATGCGCGACGCCTAAGCCGTTGTCATAGGCAAAGTCAGCCCAGATGAAGGCGGTGTCGACTTCATCTGTATGCGTGCGATAAAAGGCGCGCATCAATGCCGGCAGATCCAGTTGCCGCTGCTTGGAAAAAGATTCAAACAGCGGCCCGCTGATGACCGCGTCGGGCGGATTGGAGAAAACTACGGGCTGTGCCGCTTGCTCACTATTGCCAGGCGACAGGCCGACGAGCGCTGCATGGGCCTTCACTTTTCGGTAGACGAAGGCGATACGCCCGTCGTCATAGAGCACCGCTTGAAACGTGCTCAAGCTGCCGTAGGGCGATTCCGGCACGCCGCTCCACGTGACCACGTGGCGGTCTTCGAGCCGATTGTAGTAAATATCACCGCCGCTGCTGGCGTCGAGATTGGTCCAGAGCGGCGCGATGCGCGGCAGATCGCTGGCGAGCGCGGCGGCAGACTGGCGGGCGCTGGTGTCGCCGCCGTTGAAGGTGATGTAGCCGTTCGTGCCGACATAGAATTTATCGTAAGTAACATTATAAAACGTGAACGGCGCATCGTTGATCTGCACTTCACTGTAGCCGTTATCGGCAGGGCCCGGCTGGCCGTCAACGGCGAGAAAGCCGCGCAGCCGCGTGCCGAAATCTTTGGCAAAGGGAACGTCGGTTGGCGTGATCCGGTAGCCGCCGGCTTCAGGCGTAAACAGCACGGCGCGTTTCTTCAAATCGAACCCGGCAGGCGGCATGATGACCGAGCCGTCGTCTTCGATCACGGCGATGTTGTCTTCGTCAAAGCTGCGCGGACTATCGGCTTGTGCGCTGCGAACTGTAAGTTGATATGGCGAGCGCCGAGCGTGCATTTGGTGACGCGCGATGGCCTCTTCGTCGCCCCGCGCATCGAAGCCGCAATTGTATGGCGAGGGCTCATGCTCTATCGGATGGACGCGCGCGGCGTGATTGTCCGGCATCTGCTGGTTGTTCGCGTTGGCCCTGGCGAAAGACAAAACCAGCAGTAACGCCGCCAGTGCGCCGGCAATCCAGGCCGCGCGCGTCGATCTTGCCGCTACTGGCTTCAATCGCTGAGCCGTTCTTGATGATGCGTCCATAGTTTTACCTTGAAGGGGCGAGCCTGCCGCACGGATTATAGGAGAGCCGCCGGCCTGGTGACAACTGGCGAATTTGCAATCGACATTACACATCTTCGCTCAATGGCAAACCGCAACGCCGGATTTCTTATTAACGTCGGCGGCAACTCAAGAGAGCAGCTTGGAGAGCCAGTCGGGATGGATTTTCCAGCCGATCAAACCCGCTAGTCCCATGATGAAGCCGAAAGCGCCGAACCCCAGCGATGTCCATAGCAGCCACTTCTTTCTGGTCAGCGCGGTCACCGCTAACATGGCAAGCCCCACCGATAGGAAAGCATCCGACAGGTCGAATTGATCGTCTCGAAAATTGAGGGTGTCGTATTGCTTCTCGAAGGCGCGAGCCTTTTCCTGCAACTCGGTTTCCTCGTTCTGGTAGCGGGCGATTTCAGCTTCGTAATGCTTCACCTGTTCGTCTAACTGAGCGGCGGCCTGCGGTGCTGTCACACGAAGCGCGACGGTTTGATCGCGTCCCAGTTCTAGCATGTGATGCTTGATGCGTTTTGATTGATACTCTGACCAGGTATCGACGGCATCGGTTTTCGCTTGCAACATGGCCTGAACGATATTGTCATCCTTGACCTTGGTAATCGCCATGAACGCCGCAAGCAGCGCCACCGAAATGGCAATCCAGTTATTGAGGCGGTCTCTGGCATTCGACTCCGGCAGTAACTCCGAGGGGTTTTCCATAGACTCTCCGAAATGATGATTGGGTGCCTTTGGCTAATGTACCATACAATCTACTGATCATCTAAGCCGGCTAATAACCTCCTTTGATGACACAGCGCGACGAATTCAGTGCCGCCACTCGTCTATCAATGAAGCGACCAGCGCCGTCCAGCCGGTCTGATGCGAAGCGCCGACGCCCGCGCCATTATCGCCGTGAAAGTATTCATAAAATAACAGGTAGTCTTTCCAGTGCGGGTCTTCCTGGAATTTCTTCGAGCCGCCGTAGACCGGGCGGCGACCGTTTTCGTCGCGCGTGAAAATATTGATCATGCGATTGGCCGCCGTCTCGGCCATCTCCCACAGCGTCACTTCGCGGTCGTCTGCGCCGGCGAGTTTTATCTTGAAGCTCGATCCATAAGCCTTGCCCAGCTTGCGGATCGATTCGATCAATAGAAACGATGTCGGGAACCAGAGCGGGCCGCGCCAGTTCGAGTTGCCGCCTTTGATCTTGTTGTCCGACTCCGCCGGTTCGTAACGCACCTCACTATTGCCGAATACATAAGGATGCTGTTCGTGATACTTCGACAGGCTGCGAATGCCGTAATCCGACAAAAACTCGTCGGCGTCGAAGACGCGGCGCAGGATGCTCGCCATCTGCTCTTCGTCGACAATCGCCAGCACGTAGACCTCCATGCCGTCATGGACGATTGAATGAACGCAGTTCTGCACGATGTCCTGGCGGTTGCGCACGAACCATTCGATGTTGCTCTTGAAATCTTCAAAGGGCGTGATCCAGTTCATCTCCAGGCGCTCGACTGCGTACAGCGGAATGATGCCGACCAGCGAGCGCACGCGGAACTTGTGAAACTCGCCGTTCGGAAAGCGCAAAACGTCGTAGAAAAACTGGTCGCGCTCGTCCCACAAGCTGTAATCGCGCCCGCCGCGCCGCTTCATCGCCGCGCCGACGTAGACGTAATGCTCGAAGAATTTTGTCGCCAATCCCTCGTACACCGGATTGTCTTTTGCCAGTTCAATCGCCATGCGCATGAGGTTCAAACAGAACATGCCCATCCAGCCGGTGGCGTCCGATTGCTCCAGCACGACGCCGTCTTGCAGTTTCTCGCTGCGGTCGATCACCGTGATGTTGTCGAGTCCGAGAAAGCCGCCTTCGAAAATGTTATTTCCCTGACTATCGACTTTGTTCACCCACCAGGCGAAGTTGATGAGCAGCTTGTGAAAACATTTTTCCAGCCAGGCGCGGTCGGCAACGCCGCTGCGTATGCGATCCATGTTGTAGACGCGCCAGCAGGCCCACGCATGCACCGGCGGATTCAAATCGGCAAACTCCCACTCGTAAGCCGGTATCTGGCCGTTCGGGTGCTGGAACTGCTCGAACAGCATCAGCCAGAGATTCTCTTTGGCAAATTCGGGATCAACCAGCGCCAGCGGCACGCATTGAAAGGCCAGATCCCATGCCGCAAACCAGGGATATTCCCACTTGTCGGGCATGGTCAGAATTCTCAGCGAGTTCAGATGCAGCCAGTGCTGATTGCGTATGTTCCAGCGCGAGGCCGGCGGCGGGTCCGCAGGGTTGTCGCCGTCCAGCCATTCATGAACGTCGAAGATGTAGCTCTGCTTTGTCCACAACAGGCCGGCGAACGCCTGGCGCTGCACGCGGCGCTCGTCCTGGCTGGCTTTCGGCGGATGAATCGTCTGGTAAAACTCGTCGGCTTCCTGGCGGCGCTCTTCAAAGAGCGCATCGAAATCGGCAAATGGCGACTGGCTCGCCATACTCAAACTGCCTGTGACCTTATGGCCTTCCGGCAGATTGCCCTTGCCATATTGATCCGGCGTCAAACGCAATCGAAGGGTGACGGAATCATTTGCCGGCACCAGGGTTTTGTAATGAAAGCAACTTTTTGTGCCGCGTTGCGCCGGATTGATCGCTGGCTCTCCGTTCACGACGTAACGATGAAAGGCGTCCTTGAAATGATCCGAGCGTGAGGTATTGCGCGGCTGCGTGTCGATGGCCGGATGGGTTTCGTTGTTCGTAAACAGCATCTCGCTGCTGCGGTCGCAATAGAGATAGCGCGCGCCTATGTGATACTTGAAGGGAATCGTCTTGAGCATGTCGGCGGGCGTGTGATCGGCGACGATGCTGGTGAAGCCGTCGCCCTGTGGGCCAACGGCGATCTCAGGCGGCGCGCCGGGCGGATTCGTCCAGCTCCAGGTGTTGCGAAACCACAGGTGCGGCAGAATGTGCAGCGGCGCGGCTTCCGGGCCGCGATTGAAGGCAGTGATGCGAATCAGTATATCTTCCGGCGAGGCTTTCGCATATTCGACAAATACGTCAAAGTAGCGATCATCATCGAAGATGCCGGTATCCAGCAACTCGTACTCGAAGCCGCGCCCGCCGCGCCGCTGATTCTCCTCGATCAACTGATTGTAAGGAAAATCACGCTGCGGATATTTGTAGAGGTATTTCATGTAGGAGTGCGTCGGCGTCGAGTCGAGATAGAAATAGTATTCCTTAACGTCTTCGCCGTGATTGCCTTCATAGGGCACGAGGCCAAAGGCGCGCTCCTTTAGGATCGGGTCGCGCTCGTTCCATAGGGCCAGCGCGAAGACCAGCAACTGATAGCGGTCTGAGATGCCTGCCAATCCGTCTTCGCCCCAGCGATAAGCTTTGGCGCGCGCCAGGTCGTGCGGCAGGTGCCGCCAGGCATCGCCGCCGGCGCTGTAATCTTCGCGCACCGTGCCCCACGAACGCTCGCTGACGTAAGGCCCCCAGCGCCGCCACAACGGCACGCCTTCGCCTTTTTCTCTGAGCCTGGCGTGTTCTCTGGTTGGAGGAGGAAGAATCGCGTCCGATTGATTTTTCATAGTCTGTGCTGAGAGTCAAAAAATGGAGTTAGCCTGCCTTCTATCATTCGCGCCGTACTATATGCGAGGAAAGGCGCAATGACAAGACCAAACCATAGGGGAGGAAAATGATGAATGCAGAAAGATGGATGATGAATAGAGCACCCCAGGTAGGTTCACGTCATTCTGGATTATCGTGCAAGCGGGTGTTTCGGCGTTCGACGCTCGGCGAGACGGCCAGAGGCCGCAAGCGCCGCGAGCCGCTTCGTGAGGCGGCGATGTTCAAGCCTCTTGGTCAGGCTATTGTGACGCCGGTGGTTCGCTTGACGGGGCGCTTGCCGGTTCGTTTGCCGGTTCGCTGGCGGCGGGCGGTTCGGCGGGCTGCGGCGCTACCGATCTCACATAATAGCGATAGAAGAAATAGACCGTCGCCGCGATCAGCAACAGCCCCGCGAGCGTCAAGAGGATGATTGCCGTGTAGTGCTTCTTTTTGTAATGAACATGACCGGCATCGACAAACTCTGTTGAAACGTAGGGTGTCGGGTCGCCCATCGCCGGGGCAGCGGCGGCGGGCGGCGCGGGCAGCGTTTGCTGATTATCAACGGGCGGCGGCTCGTCCATTACCGGCGCTCTCAGCATAGAGGTCGCGCCGGGGTCAGGCGGCGGCATGCTGTAACTGTTGCCCGCCGCTGCGAAATAATCTTCGTGCGTGCCCGTGAGGCTGCCGGTGATCGTCTGCGAATCGCTCGCCACATGCAAGCCCTCACCGTCGAAGCGCGCCAGCACGACAGTGATGTTATCTTCGCCGCCGCGCTCGTTGGCGATGTTGATCATCACCCGGCAGGCGGTTTTGAGATCAGGTGTCTGCTCGACGATCTGCTTCATTTCGTCCGGCCCCAGCTTATTCGATAAGCCGTCGCTGCACAGCAGCAAACAGTCGTTGCGACACAGCCCTATGGTCGTCATGGCGACTTTGACATTCGGCTGCGTGCCAAGCGCTTGCATGATGACGTTCTGCGGAATCGACGCCGCCTGCTCAGGCTGGATGGCACCGGCGTCAATCAACATCTGCGCGAACGACTGGTCTTTGGTGAGTTGCTTGATCTGCCGCCCGCGCACCAGGTAAGCGCGCGAGTCGCCCACCTGAGCAATGTAAACCAGACCACTTTGGGCAATGACGGCGGTGACCGTCGCGCCCATGCCGTTAAGTTCCGGGTTGGCTTGCGCCTCGGCCCAGATGCGATCATTAGCCGCTTCGGTAGCGAGCCGCAAGCGCGCCGCCGTCTCCATGTCGGGCGGGCTTTCCATCAGCGATTCGCGGATGGTGGTGACCGCCAATTCGCTGGCGACTTCGCCAGCCGCCGCGCCGCCCATGCCGTCGGAGACGATCATCAGGCTGCCGCGCTCGCCCATCGGGTGCGTGCTCATTTCAGGCCCCAGCCCGACCGTGCCCGTCGTCAAATCGGCGATCAGGAATGCATCTTCATTGCCGCTGCGATGCATGCCGATGTCTGTGCCTGCGTAGACTGAGACTTGAATGTTATTCATAGTTGGGATTCAGAATTCAGGATTCAAGATTCGGAATTCGCGGGAGAAGGGAAGGCGCAATGCCCAGGCTCTTTTCCCAACTGAATCCTGAATCCTGGATCCTGGATCCTAGCTCTCACTCTTCAAAGCGGAAAAGCTGTTTGCCGATCAAGATCATATCGCCGGGCTTCAACTCGACTTCGCCTTTGATCTTGATAAACGTGCCATTGCGGCTGCTGGCGTCCGTCAGCACGTAGCTCGTGCCGCGCCGCTCGATGCGTGCGTGGCGGCCTGACATGAAACCGTCGTGCGGAAAAGTGATGTCGCCGTTGGTGCGCCCAACGATGGTTTCATCGCTCAAATCAAAAACTTCGCCCTGCTGCCCGCCTTCCATCACCAGATGCAGGCGGCCTTTGGGAGCGGCCAGCGGCGACGCCATAACGATTGTGCGGGCAACGGTCAACACAGCGCCGCAGTTGGCGCAAAACGAATTGCCCGGATTGTTTGCTGTATTACATTTGGGGCAGATAGCCGCACCAGCCGCCGGCGAAGCCAAAGGCTGCACGGCCTCGGCGCGCGGCGGTGCGGCAGGCGGTGCGACAGGTGGCACGGCAGGCGGTGCGACAGGCGGTGCGACAGGCGGCAGGGCCGGCTTCTGCTCGCTGATGATTGGCATCGGTGCGACCACCGTTGAAAGATCCGGGCGAAAGTCCACGGGCCTTGGCGTCTGCGGTTCGGCGACGGTCTGCATGCTTGGCGGCGGGCTAAACGGCTCGGTCTTTGGGCGATCAGCGACAATCGTTTGCATTCCGTAATCTGCGGGCGGCATTTCGGTCGGCACAGTCTTGAATCCTTGCGACGTGTCGACCGGCGGCGCAGGCGGCGGCACGCTCTGCGGCAGCGCATTCTGCGGCAGCCGGCTGCCACACTGCTGGCAGAACGACCATCCCGCTTCGTTCATCGTATGACAATTCGGGCATTCAATCTCCGAAGCAGCAGCCGGGGTGGCCGCGCCGGCACCGGCCTCGCGGCGCTCGCGGTCGCCGGCGATGACCGTCGGCGGAAAGCCGCCGGGCCCGCCCTGTGGGCTGCCGGCGTATTGTGGAACTTCGGGCATGGGGGCCGCGCACATTCGACAGACGGTCGAACCATCTTTGTTGCTGGCTCCGCAATTCGGACAGATGATCATAACTATAAGCTCCCTTTCCGATATTGCCCGCCATTATACGCAAAGCCAATGGTCGGAGAAAGCCGCTTGAACAGTTTTCAGTCGCCCGTTGCCCGTTGCCCGTTGTTCAAGAGAACCTTCATAGAGACAATATATCAGTTTTATGGTTTAACCGGGCCTGGTTCATGATGGCCTCCGCTGGCGATAATGATCGTGTCTGTAGCGGCGCTTGGTTAAACCGCATCGCTGGCAACGGGCGACTGAAAACTGGCAGCTACTGCGTTTTCAGCCAGCAGCGCAGCAACTCGGCGACGCTCCAGGCTTGTGCGACGCAGCCGCGCGGCGTGTAGGGCGGCTCGGCGTCGAAGATTTCGCTGATCGTGCCGATGCAGGCTTCGTTCAGGTGCGGCACCAGGCCGTCGAGAAATCGCCGTGCCCCCGCTCGATCTTCCGGGTGTAGCTTTAACCACGCATCCACGAACGGGCCGATGAGCCAGGCCCATACCGTCCCTTGATGATAAGCCGCGTCGCGCGAGCGCAGGTCGCCGTCATAATTCGATTTGTAATCTTGCTCACCAGGCGCTAGCGAGCGCAAACCGACCGGCGTGAGCAACCGCTGGCGCACCGTTTCGACTACCGCTTCCCAGTGCGACGGGTCGAGCACCGGATGCGGCAGCGAAATCGCAAAGATCTGGTTCGGGCGGCACGCCGCATCGTTGCCCGCTTCGCCGTCAATCACGTCGAACAGATAACCGCCCGGCTCGTACCAGAATCGCTTGTTGAAGGAATCTTTCGCCTGGTCTGCCAGCCCGCCGATGCGCGCCGCGTCATCCATTCTTTGCTCATCGCGCAGCCAGCCTTCCAACAGGCGCAGCGCGTTGTACCACAGGGCGTTGATCTCGACCGCCTTGCCGCGTCGCGGCGTCACCACCCAGTCGTCGACCTTGGCGTCCATCCATGTCAATTGATAGCCGGGCGCGCCCTGAGCCAGCAGCCCGTCGTTCGGGTCGACGTGAATGTTGAAGCGCGTGCCGCGCAGCGGATGCTCGGCGATATCGAGCAATTGCGGCAAGACGTTTCTGAGGGTCTCGCGATCCGCCGTCGCTTCGACGTAGCGGTGAATCGCGTGAAAGAACCACAGGGTCGCGTCCGCCGTGTGATACAGGCCGTCGGTTTCGCCTTCGGGGAACATATTCGGAATCAACCCATCGCGCACATAGTGCATAAACGTGCGCAGGATGTAGCGCGCCTGAATCGTCCGTCCGGTAGTCAGCGCCAGTCCTTCGAGACTGATCATGGTGTCGCGGCCCCAGTCGGTGAACCAGTGATAGCCGGCGATCACCGTGCGTACTTCATCGCCGGCGGCATGGGCACGCGCCTGGTCTTCGATGCGACCGGCAGGCGTGATGATGAACTGGTCGGCGGCAAGCACCAGTTCCGCCGCCGTCTGATCAAACTCGCCGCCGCTGCCGCCGCGCGCCACCAGCCGCCGCCGCCGCTCGTGTTCGAGGGCTTCAGCCTCCAGCGGCTTGAGCGCCCGAATGATCTCCCAGGGTTCGGTCGAGGCGATCAAGGTCGTCGAATAGCCTTTGCTCAACTCGACACGAAAGTAACCTGGACTCCATAAGTCGCCGGTGTAGTCATAGCCGCGAGCGCGTTCGATTTCGTAAAGCAGGCCGCGTGTCCACTCGCGGTCGAAGGTGAAGGCGGCGCGGCGATCCTGCATCATCATGCGCAACGGCGGCAGATGGCTTTCATACGAACATAACTCATAACGATCTTCGATGACGCTCAACTCATAGGGGTGGCGCAGCGGCTCGCCGAGTTTGCCTTCGTGGGGACGGAACTGCACCGCCGGGCGCAACTCCAGGCAGACATTCCCGTCGCCTTCGATCATCGCGTAGGTCACCAGCGTCGTGTTCTGGCCGTAAGGCAGCAGCACGCGCTTTTCAATGATCGTGCCGCCGATCTCGTAGCGCCACACCGGCAGGCCCCATTCCATGCGAAACTCGGCCAGATAGACCGCGCCGTTCATGTGCATACCGGTTTCGGTACGCTCCTCTGCGCCCAGTGTGACCTCGCGTTTGTCAGGCAGCACGACGCGCTCTATGCAATCGTTGAGCATCATCATGCGCCCGTAGGGCGACGGCAGCGCGGCGATCAGTAGGCCATGAAAACGGCGCGACAAGACTCCCGATACGGTGCCCGATGCGTAACCGCCCAGCCCGTTCGTCACCAGCCATTCGCGCGTCGGGTTGAAGTCTTCAGAATCAGAGTGACGGGCCGGCCATTTGATGATGCGGTTCGGTTCGTTCATGCTTTCCCCACGACTCATGTTCTTCAGTCCTTTTTCTGTTTCCACTCCTGCATGATTTTGAGCGATCCGGTGTCGCCCAGGACATAGCGTTTCTCTACGGATTCGGTATCCGGAACCGGTGCCAGCGCCACCGCCGCGTGGCCCGGCAAGCGCCAGTTGTCTTTGGTGTCGAGCGGCGGCGTGCCGCTGCCGCCATAGCGCGGGTCTTCGCTCGACCACAGGGTCACCCATCGCCTGCCTGCGGGCGGGGCTAACAGCGGCTCCGGCGCGGGGTTCAAGTGAAGATCAGCGCCGAAGTTGACCAGCAGCAAACGATCATCGTCCTGGCCGAAGTAGCGCAACACGAAAGCCTCATCGCCGAGCACGGCACCGTCAACGCCGCGCGGCGTTTGCGCGCTGAAGCGCTTGTCGGTGCGCCGCAGCTTCAGCAGATCGTGATGCATGTCATAAATCTGCCGGTGGCGCTCGCGCTCGGTGAAATCAAGTTTACATTTCTCGAACGTGGCGGCGGATTCAGGATTGGTGAGAATCGCCTGGGTTTCCGGCGTCGCGTAGCTGCGGAATTGTTCAAGAAATTCGGCGCGGCCCTGGCGCACCAGTTCGGCGAGATCCGTCTGGTGATCGGCGAAATAGAGAAACGGCGTGGAAGCCGCGAACTCCTGCCCCATAAACAGCATCGGCGTGCCGGGGGCCAGCAACACGAGCGCCGTCATCGCCCGCAATCGCCCAGGACTGGTGATCTGGTGCGCCCGCTGGCCGGTCGCGGTGTTGGCTATCTGATCGTGATTCTGAATGAAAGTGACGAACGCCGCCGGCGGCAAATCTAGGCCGGGCGTGCCGCGCCGCTGCTTCTGCCATTTGTACCATTGCCCTTGATACAGATAGCCGTACTTGACGGCGGCAACGAACTCCTGCGGCTTGCCGAGATAATCCGTATAGTAAGCTTCATTACGTCCGGTCAGCGCGACCATGGCGCTGTGATGAAAGTCGTCGTTCCACAATCCGTCCATGCCGTAGCCGCCGCGAGCCGGCGGGCGCACGAGATCAGTTTCCTGCGGCTCGTTTTCGGCGACGATGATGATGTCGCGCTCGGCGGCCACCTGGCGCGCGTGCCGGCTGAGCGCCGCGAGGATATGATCGCCGGAATCGTCATAGATATTCTGCGTCGCGTCGAGCCGCAGGCCATCGAGATGGTATTCGTCAATCCAGTAGCCCGCATTACAAATAGCGAATTCGCGCACAGGGCCGGCGTGATCGCCGTCATAGTTGATGGCCTCGCCCCATTCGGTGGTGTGGCGGTCGGTAAAGTAATCTTCTGAAAACTGCTTGAGATAATTGCCGTCGGGCCCGAAGTGGTTATAGACGACATCGAGGATGACGCCGAGTCCCAGGCTGTGGGCACGGTCAACGAAGCGGCGGAAGTCGTCGGGCTGGCCATAAAGCCGTGTCGGCGCATACCAATCGACGCCATCGTAGCCCCAGCCGAAGCGGCCCGGAAACTCACTGATCGGCATGACTTCAAGCAGCGTGATGCCGAGGCGGGCCAGTTCATCAAGCTCGGCGGCGGCGGCTTCCCAGGTGCCTGCGCGGGTAAACGCGCCGATGTGTATTTCGTAGACGACCTGGCCTTCGATCTTCATTCCGGGCCAGTCTGCATCTGCCCAATTGAACTTCGCCGGGTCAATCACCATCGACGGGCCGTGCGGCCCTTGCGGTTGAAAACGCGACGCCGGGTCGGGATAAAGATAATCGTCCCTGTCGAGTTTGAAGCGATAGAGGGTGCCTTCGGCTGCCTCTCGTATGCTGCCGGAAAAGTAGCCGTCGGCTTCGCCTTCGAGCGCGGCGAATTGTTGTTCGCCGGTTGTGCCGCGCGCGGCATCGCCTTCGATACAGACGTGAACGCTGGTGCGGCGCGGTGCCCAGACGCGAAAGTGGACGCCGCCATCGGGCAAGACTTCAGCGCCGACCGGCAACCGTCGTTGTGCGGTGCGGTTCTGCATTCGTATGCCTTTCGTAAGCGGGATGATTGATTCCTTTTGCGACCTCGAAAGAAAATGTCGCTGGCGTTCCACAGGCCGGTCGAAACGTGCAACCCATAGCCTGCCTTATACTGCACCGTCGTGTAAAGCGCCATGAGAAAATGATGAATGATGGATGAATGATGAATGATGAATGGAAGGAACAACTCCGCCCATTCATCACCTCCAACCTTCTGCGGTTCATCATTCATCATTCATCATTCATCATTTTCCCGTGTGTGTTAGGATTAACCTCGTGATTCGGATCAGTGGAGGAAAAGATGGAATTTGCTAGATCGAGCGGCATCCTGCTGCATCCGACGAGCCTGCCCGGCAGATTCGGCATTGGCGATCTTGGGCCCGAAGCCTACCAGTTCATCGATTATCTGGCCGCCGGCAATCAAACCCTCTGGCAGATCATGCCGCTTGGCCCGACCGGCTACGGCGATTCGCCTTATTCGAGCTTTTCGGCGTTTGCCGGCAACCTCAATCTCATCAGCCCTGAGCGCCTGGTCAATGATGGGTTGCTGTCGGCGGATGATTTGCAAGGTGTGCCGGAGTTTGCCAGCCAGCGCATCGATTTCGGCAAGGTCATCGCCTATAAGAAAACCCTGCTCAACCAGGTCTATGATAATTTCAAGCACACACAGAATCACAACCTCATCGAGCAACTCAACGGCTTTCGCCATTATGCCGCCGCCTGGCTTGACGATTATGCGCTGTTCAGCGCCCTCAAAGATCAACACAACGGCGCTGCCTGGAACACCTGGGAGCCGCCGCTTGCGCGCCGCGAAGCCTCAGCGCTGGCTGCGGCGCGCGCGCGGCTGCGCGATCAAATCGAAGCGCACGAGTTTTATCAATACCTCTTCTTCAAGCAATGGCTAGAGCTAAAAACCTACGCCAACGGAAAGAGCATCAAGATCATCGGCGACATGCCGATCTTCGTGGCCCACAATTCTGCGGATGTCTGGGCCAATCGCGAACTGTTCAAGCTCAATGAAGACGGCTCGCCGCAGGTGGTCGCCGGCGTGCCGCCGGATTACTTCAGCAAGACCGGCCAGCTTTGGGGCAATCCGATTTATCACTGGCGGCGCATGCAGGCCAACGGCTTTCAATGGTGGATTGAGCGCATGCGCGCCATGCTGCGCGCCGTCGACATCGTGCGCGTCGATCACTTCAGAGGCTTCGCCGCTTACTGGGAAGTGCCTGCCGACCAGAAGACCGCCGAGAACGGCGAATGGGTGCCGGCACCAGGCCGCGAGTTGTTTGCGGCGTTGCGCGACGAGCTTGGCAGCATCAATGTGATTGCCGAAGATCTGGGGACGATTACCCCCGATGTCCATGCCTTGCGCGATGAACTGGAATTGCCGGGAATGCGCGTCCTGCAATTCGCTTTCGGCGGCACGAGCGACAATACACACCTGCCGCACAACTATGATAAACACACGGTCGTCTATACCGGCACGCATGACAACGATACGGTAGTCGGCTGGTTCAATTATCAGCCGGGTGCGGGCTCGACGCTCAACGCCGAGCAGATCGAGCGCGAGCGCGATTATTGCCGCAAATACCTGAACACGGACGGCACGGAGATCAACTGGGACTTCATCGGTGCGGCCATGGCTTCGGTTGCTGATATGGCCATCATCCAGTTGCAGGATGTGCTGGGGCTCGGTTCTGAAGCGCGCATGAACATCCCGGCGAGCGAGCAGGGCAACTGGGGCTGGCGTTACACGGAAGACGCGCTCACCAATGAATCGAGCAACCGGCTGAAAGAACTAGCGGCGATCTATGGACGCAATGTGGAATAACCCGGCGCGGTTCGCCTTGACGCGAGTGTTGAGATAAGCAATTCGCCGCGCCGATCATTCTTCAATCCGGCACCTGATTTCGCACCTGCCGCCGAATTCATGTTAGATGGCTACTTACAGGGTAGCTCCCCAGTTAATCGTGGTGGAGCAGGATGATTTTGAGGTTATTGGTGAGATTACCGAAATAGAAACCATCGCGGTCAGCAGCAAGATTCGCATACGGCCGCTTTTGCAGAAACGGTATGGCAAAGGACGATGGCGAAAGTTAAAAGGGATTGCAACTGTTCGCCTGTTAGATGGTACTATTCGACTGGCTGAGGTACCTTGGTTTGAGGCGCATGGGATAGGCAAGAAGAAAATGAGAATCAAACGATTCTTAGACTAACGATTATGACCAAGCACAAGAATTCGACGCCGCAATTTGCAATCTGCATTAATAGCGACGACCCTGATTTGTTGACTCCGCGCATGATTTATCAAGTACTACCTGACGAGAGTGCAGCAAAATCTAACTACATTCGAGTAATAGACAATGAGGGAGAGGATTATCTCTACCCTGCGGATTACTTCATCCTATTCGATTTTCCTCCTACAGTGGAACGTGCGTTACTGCGAGCCTCCTAACAAGAGGCGCTCAGGACAAACAACAACGACATAGAGTTGTTTGAGCAAGTTGATATCCTTTGCTCAAGAGGTGATGCTATTCTTGTCGCTTATCCTTTCTCGAATTTATGCGGCTCAAAATCAGACCAGCCGTCATTGTCAATACGCCGCACATTTCCAAAGACGTTTTATTCGTAGCCACTCAGCCCGATTCATCGGGTTTTCCCGAAGGGCCAATAGGCCAGCGCTTCGAGCGCTGGCTGATAAGTGATGGTTGATTCCGAGCGCGCTTTAGCGTGCTTACCCAGTTGGCTTTACCAAACCGCCGTTGACGGGCGCGTTGGTGTTGAATCAGGCGCATCACTGCCGGGCAAAATAACTCGCGGTCTGGAACTTCTCGGTTAAATAACGCCGCTGCCATTGCGGGTTGACGCGATCTAACAGCAAGGCTTCGGCAGCGCCAAAGCCGTAGACCACCTCGCGCTGGTGCGCCGCCAGCGCCGGTTTGGCCAGTTCCGCCTTGATGCCGGCGAGCGTCTTGGCGGCAACCTCGGCAAACGGCGTGAAATCTTTGAGGGCGCGAAAAGCCGAGGTCGGTTTGTAGCGCGCCGCTGCGAGCCGGGCGAGGCGATATTCGGTGTAGCGCGCCAGTCCTTCCTGCCATAACTGAAAGCCGAAGTATTTGTAATCATCCTCACTAAGCAATTGCTGAAAGCGTTTGCGCGCCTCCAGATAAGCGGCGAGTTGTTCAGCGAACGGCGTCGCGCTCTTGTCGTCAAGCGCATCCAGAAGGCGCTGGCACATCACGGCGTAGGCTTTGTTCACGTCTTCTGACTGGTATGCAAACGGATAGTTGAGCATCCACATGCCGGTCTGGTCGCCGTGCGAAAGGTTTAATGCTTTGACGCCGGCCTGGTAATCCGGCTGGCCGTATTGCAGTTGATGAAAGTGTTCATGCAGCAAGGTCACCACCCACGGCGTCGAAGTCTTGGCCGCAGTGTTTTCAGCCTGGCCAATAACAATCGTCGGCAGGCCCGCGACAAACAGCGTCGCCAGCAGGTTCGGCGAAAACGTGCGCTTGCGGTAATAGACCTTGCTCTTCATCAGCGCGTCGTCGCCCGCTGCTGTGAAATCATCGGAAGGCTGTGGATGGCGCAGCAGAAATTCATAATCGCCGGTCAGCAACAATACCGCGAACGGCGCTTTGCGCCAGCCCGGCCACACCTGCTCGCTCAACTGGTCGCTGAGGCGAAAGGCTTCGGCGAGCCGCAAACGATCAGTCATTGAGATTTGCGGCGGGATTTGCGGTGGGATTTGCGGCGTCTGCGCCTTCGCGGCAACCGCAAACAGGAAAACCAGAATGCACGCCGAGAAGGTCGGCAGCAAAGCAGCAAGCTTTGATTGACGGTTCATTGCGGGTCAGCAGACCGATGCCGAAATCATCAGGCTCGTCATTGCGGCGTGATGCCGCCGGTGTTCATCAACACCACGCGCCAGCCATCGGGGTCGGCAATCGTCACGCCAGCCGCCTGCCAGTAGGGATTTTCGGGCGCTACCGCCGCGTAACCCATCGCCGCCAGGCGCTCGACCAGATGATCAATGGCGGCACGATCTGTAATGTAGAATACTAGCAGGTTGTCGTGTGTCGGTGCGGGGCAAGGGCTGCCTTCAGCGTGCGCGGTGAATTCAAGATGATAGGCCGCGCCCGGCAGTCCCAGCATCACGCCCGAATACCCAGCGTGGCCGGCAAACGAGCCGATTTCCTTGAGGCCCAGCCCGTCGCGGTAAAAGCGAATCACTTCATCGAGACGGTCGGTCGGGCGCGCGACGCGCACTTGCGCGACCGGCAGTTGGGCGGGCCAGTCATCCGGCATCGGCAGTTCCTTTCTCTGAAGATCTTCGGAGCAACGCCGCATTAAACGCTGGGCGCGGCGTTAAGTTCCCGCACGAAGTCTACGAGCGCCTCGCGCCAATGGCGCAGCGGTCGAAGGCCAAGCGCTTCGGAAAGCAGACAGCGCATCGCCGAATTTTGCGGACGCGGCGCGGCTTGATTGAGCGCGGCGCGCATCACCGGCTCGATTTCGACATCACCAATGCCGGCCAGTTCGAGCGCCAGTTGGGCGAATTCAAACCACGTCGCCGGCCCGCTGTTGGTGCCGTGATAGAGGCCATAGGTTTGCAATGCGACAATCTCTTCGATGCGCCGCGCCAGGTCGGGCGCGTAGGTCGGAATCGACGTCTGATCCATCACGCCCTTGAGTCGCGGCACCTGTCGCGCGTACTCGATGACGCGGCTGCCGAAGTTTTTGCCGCCGACGCCAAAGAGCCAGGAAGTGCGGACAATGTAAGATTGCTCACACGCGGCGCTCACGGCCTGCTCGCCCGCCAGCTTTGACTGGGCGTAGACGCTCAGCGGACGCGGCTCGTCGGCTTGCGTATAGAAGCCCGATTTCGCGCCGTCGAAAACATAATCGGTGCTGACGTGAACGATCTCCGAAGCAGCGGCGCGCGCCGCCTCGGCCAGATGCCGCGCGCCCTGCTCATTGACGGCATAAGCCCACTGGGGCTCGCGTTCGCAGCGGTCAACGTCGGCGGTGGCGACGCAGTTGACGATCAAGGCGGGCCGCACCTTGTCGACGGCGCGACGCACAGCGCCGGCGTCGGTGATGTCGAGTTCCGCGTGTGTGAAGCCGTGTGTCTGCCAGCCGGATGCCGCCAGTTGTTTGAACATACTGCTGCCAAGCAGGCCGCCGCCGCCGGCAATCAGCGCGATCTGCGGCGCGGCGTGAGATGAAGTGTGCGAATGACTTTGTCGCATAATTGTAAGGAGCATTACTCAACGGGTCTGTCTGCTGCGCCTCTAGACCATGAAACGGCAGCGCCTTGGTGATTCACTGGCATTAGGCCGTGCGGCGCATCTGCATTGTAGTGGCCAACGCGATGAACAGGCAATGCGCCCTGCTCGCGAGGTGCCGTCTGTAATCTGAAGCACTTTGATTGAAGCCGCAAAGCGGTTGTGATATAGTGCGTGGCCTCAAGTCAGATTGGGTTTGGCATCAGACCATTTTCAAGAGGGATTGCATAAAAAATTCCGGCTGACGCGCAAAGACTCTTTTCAGGCAATCGCGCCGGCGCAAAGCTGATATTGATTTGCTCTGCGCCTTTCAATTTCCAGTTCCACCTCACGAGCCCTTCGCCGTCGGCCTTGCCGTTCACTCACCGCTACAATAGCTGTCCGTACGGCTCAACTTGGAGGAGGCAAAGCATGAAACGATTTGTGGCTTCGATGATGCTGGCGACGCTGGTAGTCTGCGCCGTCGCGTCCATCATGATGCAACCGGCGAGAGCCGAGATCATTGTATTCACTGCGCAACTGTTGGCCGCCAACGAAACCCCGCCGGTGACCAACGCCGATCAGAACGCTTCCGGCTCGGTGATTGTCACGCTCGATACCGTAAACAACACGGCGCGCTTTGACTTCAGTGTCAACGGCCTGGCCGCCAGCACCGTCATTCTCGCGCACATCCACGAAGGCCCCGCAGGGGTCGCCGGCCCCATTCGCGTAGATTCAGGGATCACCCCTGGCTCGCCCCTGACGGTGGTCAACGGCAGCGTGGTCTTCGGTAAAAGTGGAATCGCGTCTCCTGCGGACGTGACCCAACGGCTTGTCGCCAACCCGGCAGGCTTCTACTTCAACGTTCATTCGAATCTGAATCCGGGCGGTGTCGTGCGCGGCCAACTGGTGCGCGCGCAGGCGGGCCCCGGCGGCACCTCCGCGCCGACGTTATCGCAGTGGGGCATGATTTTGATGACCCTGCTGATGCTTTCCGCCGGTGTCTTCTTCCTGGTCGCGCGCCGCCCGGTGGCAACCGCAGACGGCGCTATCGTCGGTACAGTTTCAGGCAGCGCGCTCAACTGGCGGCGATTTGCTAGCGTCGTGCTCACGGTTGAACTGATCATTGCCGTGGCGTTGCTGGCGTTGTCGGCAAGCGTCGTTGACGTGATGGGCGGGCTCGCCGCCGGCTTGATCATCGCTTACATCATTCATCTGTTGATCGGCGCGGCGCGAAAAGATTGATTGCCGCCTCGATCACCCTGGCAAGCGGGCGAGCGGTCGTCCGAGTAAGCACCGCTCGCCTTGGCGCACCCTGAGCCTCAGCTTTCTGAACGCCGACGGCTTATGCAAATCACCGAACAGGCACTGAATTTCATGAGCGCCAATCAAAAAGCCTTGCGCTTTTTGGCGCTTTTCGCGGTCATCTTTGGCCTCAGCTATTTCGTCTTCGGCATCGCGCCGGGGGTGCGCAATCACCTCATCAAACCCTACACCGAATGGCTGGCCGTCGCGGTCGCCACAACCCTCAACTGGTTCGGCGAAGGAGCGTCGGTCGTCGGCCATATGGTCATCTCGCGGCGCTTTACCATGACCATTGCCATGGGTTGTGACGGCGTCGAAGCCTCCAGCTTGTTTATGGCAGGCGTGCTGGCCTATCCTGCCACTTGGCGTGCCCGGCTGATCGGTCTGCTTGCAGGGATGCCCCTGATTCATGTCATCAACCTGCTGCGGTTGGTTGGGTTGTTTTACGCGGGCGTTTATTTCCCGTCCATCGTCGAAGAAGTTCATGTTTACATTGCGCAAACCATTGTCATTCTTCTCTCCACCGCCGTCCTCATCTTCTGGCTCGAACGATTCGCCGTTCGATCTCGGCAGGCATAGATGGCTGCGCCTGTTGGTCGGGGCGCTCGCCCTGTACCTCGCCTTTCTGCCGCTCTGGTGGCTGGCCCTTGATGCGATTTCATGGGTTGCCGCCGTCACCGCTGACTTCGTCTATCACTTCTTTGACCGAGCGGTGACGATTAACCCCGACGCCAAGCTCATTCGCGTGAGCGTCGCGCTGCCGGAGCCGGTGGTTGCCGGCGATCAGCCTTATCAACTGACGTTGCGCCTGGATTCAGTGACCTACGGCTTGCCGATGCTGGCGGCGCTGATTGCGGTGACCCGCGCCGAAACCTGGGCGGCCAAGCTGCGGGCGTTGTTTGTAGGCTTAGCTACTATGCTGCTGCTGACCGTGCCGGTCGTGATGCTGTGGGCAAAGCTCGCCAGCCTGCAACTCGAAGAGCGCCTGCCGCAAGAAATGCGGCAGGCGAGCGGTGATCGGGCCAGCATGGTTTACTATGTCTTTCATGGCTATGCCTTCTCGCAGCCGGTGATCGCCATCGCCGTGTGGCTGGCGCTCGTGATGCTGGGGATGTTCAAAGCGAACCTCGGAAAGCCAGCCGCCCGCGTTACAACCGCAGTCGCGCGCAACGCCCCTTGCCCCTGTGGCAGCCGCCGAAAATACAAACGCTGCTGTGGTCGCCTGTGAGATGCGCGCCGCACAGCATTTGCCAATGCTGCCCAGTTGACCGCTCGGCAATTTCAATTAACCGGCAGGCTTGCGGCTGCCTCATGACGTGAAAATACTTGGGAAATTCGCCCGCTCTCAGGGCCAGCCATGCTTTTCTCTCGAAATTTGATTTAGACCCATCTTGCGCGCAGCGAGCCAAACGTCATACTGTTAATGATTGGGTTGACCTGGATACTACGGCAAGGTTATGACTGGCAAGATCATCCTGCATTACAAGATCGCGAATCGTCTAGGCGCGGGCGGCATGGGCGAAGTCTACCGCGCTGAGGATACGCGTCTGGGCCGCCAGGTGGCGCTCAAGTTTTTGCCGGCTTCTTATCAATACGACCCAGACCGCCGCGCCCGCTTTTTCAGGGAAGCGCGCGCCGCCTCCGCCTTGCGCTCGCCTTACGTTGCGGCCATCTATGACATCGGTGAACACGAGGGCGCGGCCTTCATCGCCATGGAGTTCGTCGAAGGCGAATTGCTGTCGGTGAAGCTCGAACGCGGGCCGCTGCCGATTGTCGATGCGGTAGAGATCGCCATGCAGGTTGCCGATGCGCTGGATGAAGCGCACGGGCTGGGCATCGTTCACCGCGACATCAAAAGCGCCAACATCATGCTCACAGGGCGCGGACTGGCCAAGGTGCTCGATTTCGGGCTGGCGAAAGTCAGCGGCCCGCTGCCTTCGGCAAGCGATTCAGGCAACCCTGAGACGACGACGCAACTCGGCCACGAAACCGTCATCGGCGTGGTCGCCGGCACGGTGTCTTATATGTCGCCTGAGCAGGGCCTGGGCCGCGAGGTCGATCAACGCTCGGACATCTTCAGCCTGGGCGTCGTGCTTTACGAAATACTCACTGGCCGTTTGCCGTTCACCGGCACCAGTTCTACAGAAGTCATTGACGCGATTGTGCACACCGAGCCGCCCGCCATTGCGCGCTTCAATTACGCTGTGCCGCACGAGCTTGAGCGCATCGCCCGCAAGACGCTCGCCAAGGATCCGAACTATCGCTATCAATCGGCCCGCGAGCTTTACATAGACCTGCGCAACCTGCAACGCGATCTTCAGGTCAACAAGCAAACCGGCAACATCGTCAACGGCCCGCCGACCGAGCATCACCCGACGGCGATGCTCACCAATGCCGCCGCAGTAAATGTAACGGCAGCTACAAAACTTGAAAACATCGTCGCGGTGATGACCTTTGCCAACATTACCAAAGAGCCCGCCGACGACTGGATCGGTTCGGGGATTGCCGAGACCGTGACCGCCGATGCCAAAAAGATTCGCGGCCTGGTGGTCATCGGGCGCGAGCGTATTTTTGAAGCCTTGAAGAACCTCAACTCAGGCCAGTTGGCGCAGTCCGACGAAGTTATCGCCATTGAACTGGGCCGCCATCTCGGTGCCCGTTGGATACTGGCCGGCGGCTATCAAAAAATCGGCGAGATGATTCGCATCACGGCTCGCATCATCGACGTGCGCACCGGCGAGATCGCCAAGATGGTGAAGATCGACGGCAAGATTACCGAAATTTTCGACCTGCAAGACAAGATCGTTTACGAGTTGAGCCAGGGGTTGAACCTCAGCCTCAATACCTCGGAGATCAACGCCATCGAGCACGACGAAACGCAATCGGTCGAGGCTTACGAACAATTCTCGCGCGGCATGATGAATCTGCGGACGGCGAGCCGCGACGCCCTGGACAGAGGAATTTACTTCTTTGAGAAAGCCCTTGAGTTGGATCCGAACTATGCCAATGCGTGGACTGGGCTGGGGGCGATTTACGATTTAAAAGGCCAGTTTCTGGGCCTGCCGGAACTTTCGCTCAAAGCCATTGAATGCGAGGAGAAAGCCATCGCGCTGAACCCGCGCCTGTCGCTGGCGCATCAGTTTCTCGGCAGCGCTTACCTGAGCGCCGGTCGCTACGACGAAGCCATCGAAGCCATCAAGAAGGCGATGGAGATCGAACCGAACAATGCCGGCGCGCACTCGGCTTTGGGCCGCGCCTACTGGGTCGGCAAGGGGCTGCTTGCCGAAGGCATCGAAGAGTTAGAGAAGTCTATCGCCATCAACCCGCAGGCCGGCTATGCCTACTTGCAGTTGGTCTACCTGCACACCCTGCGAGGCAGTTACGAGCGCGCCGAATCGGTGGCGCGCGATGCCGTCGAGTTGCAGGAGCGTTATATCTCAGGCCGCGAAGGCTTGCAGATCATCGGCGCGCACACGCGCCTCGGTTATGTATATTACTGTCAGGCGCGTTATGACGAAGCGCTGCGCGAGTACAACTACGAGTTGCAATTCCTGCGCTCAAGCGATCACGCCCTGCGCAACCGCGCGCTGATTGAGTTGGATCAGAAGATGGGCGCTGCTTATCTGCGCCAGGGGCTGACGGAAGAAGCCGAGCGCCACTTCGCGAGCGGCATCAAGCGTTATGAAGAACTGCTGGCGCGCGGCAGCGCCGACCCTTTCACGAATTACTACATGGCGAACCTCTATGCGCTCAAAGGCGACGCCGAGCAATCACTCAAATACCTCAAACGGGCGATCCTCGAACTGCGCGATGTCAACGTCGTGCGCGCCAAAATGGATCCTGACTTCAATGCGCTGCGCAGCGACCGGCGATTCCAAAAACTCATAAACGGCAAGTAGGGTTCTGGATCAGCGGCGCGAACTGAGCCAGCGACCGGCGAGAAGGTGAAGGCGAGCGTCGCGCGGCGGGGGCGCAGAGAGCAGCGCATTTGGCAGATCTCTGCGCCTCGTCTGTGTCCTCTGCGCCTCTGCGGTGAACCCTCACAATCCTCATACCTTCAATTGAAAACCGATCTAACTCAGACCACACGAGGAAAGAATTGAGCCGCAATTTGCAATTTTGGATTTTGGATTTTAGATTTTGGATTATGATTCGGTTTCGCAATCGCGGAAGATACCGAGAGGTTGAGCCGCCAAAATCCAAAATCTAAAATCGAGAGCGTTATGACAGAAACAGCGGATGTAGTCATCATTGGCGGCGGCATTGTCGGCTCGTCGGTCGCTTATCATCTGACCGACCTGGGCTGCACGAACGTGCTGATCATTGAGCGCGAGGCGCAGCAGGGGTTGGGCTCTACAGCCAAGAGCGCCGGCGGTGTGCGCGCGCAGTTTGCCACCGCGATCAACATCGAGATGTCGCGCTACTCGATTGATTTCTTCTCGCGCTTTGAAGAGTTGACAGGCATCACGGCGCAGTATCGCCCGCACGGCTATCTGTTCATCGCCACCCAACAGGCGCATCTGGATTACCTTGCCGCCAATCGCCAGACGCAAGCGGCGCACGGGCTGACCAACGTGCAAGCGGTGACGCGCGATGATATTGTGAACATCATTCCACAGATCGATAGCCGTGACATTCTCGGCGGCAACTTCTGTCCGAGTGATGGCTTTGTCGATCCTTACAGCGTGATGGTCGGCTTCGTGCAGCGCGCCAAAGAGCGCGGCGCGCGCGTCCTTCTCGACACCGAAGTCACCGGCATTGAGATCGATTGCGGCAAGGTCAAAGGCGTCGCCACGTCGCGCGGTTATGTGGCAACGCCTGCGGTCGTCAACGCCGCAGGGCCGTGGGCCAAACTGATTGCCGCGATGGCCGGCGTCGCCTTGCCTGTCGAACCCTTGCGCCGCAAGCTGGTTCACACGCAGGCTTTCGACCGTATTCCGATGCACCTGCCGATGGTAATCGACATGACAGATGGCTTTCACTTCCGGCGCGAAGGCGCGGGCGTGCTGCTGGCCTGGCACGAAGGCAAAGACGAATTCACTTACGATACGACATTCGATAACGAGTTCATCGAACAGATTCTCACGCGGGCCGTTGAACGCGTGCCGGTATTTGCCGATGCCGAGGTGAACCCGCGCCGCTGCTGGGCCGGGCTTTATGAAGTAACCCCCGATCATCACGCCATCATCGGGCCGGCCACAGAAGCCGCCGGCTTTTATCTGGCGAATGGTTTTAGCGGCCATGGGGTGATGCATTCGCCGGCATCGGGCCGGGTTGCGGCGGAATGGATTCTCTACGGCGAGCCGCGCACGATTGATGCGCGAGTGCTCGGCCCGGAACGCTTTCACACAGGCAAGCTGCTTCATGAAACCGTCGTGCTGTGACCCCTAGAGCGGTGATCAATTTAGTGTAGTCTATGCCACCAAGACACGAAGGCACGAAGAGACACAACCAATGGTGATTCTTGGTGTCTTGGTGGCTTAGTGGCTGATTCTCCGGCTAAGCTGATCTGATAACCGCTCTAAACGCGAACGCCGCAATTCAACCTGTCGAGCGCCTCGTTGAAGCAGCAAGCCGATTGTTCCCGGTTTTGCTGCCGTTCGTTTTTTTCAAATTTGCTCTGCCGCGCACCGCTCACTTACAATCACTTCTTACATCGTCACGACAGGAGCGTTCATGGCAGAGCAACCGCAGGCGGGCTGGCAAATCGACGGCTATTTGGAATCGCACGCCGGCCACCTCACGATTGATGGCATAGATGCCCTCCGTTTGGTCGAACAATACGGCACGCCGCTTTACGTCTTCTCCGAAAAACGCATCGCCGAACACGTGCGCTATCTGCGCCGGGCGGTCGAAGCCGTACACCCACGGGTCAAGCTCTGCTACGCCTCGAAAGCCAATTCGAACATGGCGGTGCTCGCGGCGGTGCGCCGCGCCGGCGGCGATCTCGAAGTCAATTCCGGCGGCGAACTGCATAAGGCCAGAGTCATCGGCTTTCGCCCCGAGCAGATCGTCTTCAACGGCGTCTCGAAGACCGACGAAGAAATCCGCGCCGCCATCGACTACGGCATCCTCGCCATCAACGTCGATTCGTTGTTCGAGCTTGAGCAGGTGGCGCGCGTCGCTCGCGCAATGGCTAAGCGCGCCAACGTCGCCATACGCATCGTGCCGGAAATCATCACGCGCTCGCACATCGGCCTGCAAACCGGTTTGCTGTCGTCGAAGTTCGGCTTCTCGCCTGCACAGATCGAAGAGGCTTTCGGCGTCGCCCTGGCAAACCCGCATGCCATCAACCTCGCCGGCGCGCACATACATGTCGGCTCGCAGACGCCTGATCCGCAGCCGTTCGCCCGCGCCTTCGCGGAAATGTGGCTTTTCTTACTCGACCTTTACAAGAAGACTGGTCACCGCCTGACGCACATCAATATCGGCGGCGGACTGCCGGTGAATTACTTACAGGATACGCCGATGGCCGATAACATCAGCGAACGCGAACGGCAGATGCTTTCGGCGACGCTCGATGCGCGCGAAGTGTTGCGCGCCGCCATTGCCGAAGCCGTCACCGACGACAACCGCGCTCTGTTTGACGAGTTGACCATCGTCATGGAACCGGGCCGCCGCATTATCGCCGACACCGGCTTGCTACTCACCAGCGTCTGCAATGTCAAAGAGCGGCCCGAAACCGGCGACACCTGGCTGCTGACCGATGCGGGTTATTCGCTGGCGCTGTCGATGGCGATGTATAAATGGTATTACCATCTCATCTCGGCGTCGCGCGCCGCCGCCGCGCACGCCACGCCCTTCAAAGTCGCCGGGCCGCTGTGCGATTCGGGCGATGTCTATTTCGATCTTGAGAAAGGGACGCGCCTGCCGAATTACCGGCTGTTGCCCGCAGAGACACAGGTTGGCGACCGGCTGGCGCTCTTAAACACCGGCGCTTATGCGCTCGATCAGGCGTCGCAGTATAATGGCCGCCCGATCCCGGCTGTAGTTTTGATTACTGAAGCGGGCGAAGTGAAGCTGGCCCGCCGCCGCCAGACTTACGAAGATTTATATGCCCAGGACGAATGGTAATGCCTCATTTATCAAAGGAGTAGCGCGCTCTGGCGGGCGCGGCTTGATGAATCGAAATGAGTCAGCCCGAATGACAAGGCATGCCTTTTGCCGCGAAAAACCGAACAATCGCCGATGCGTCGGTGCGGGAACGCGGCTTGCACTTATTAGCTTTCTCGGCCAAGAGTGGACGAAAGCCGAGCAGGCATAGCTAACTACATTTATCGAGGAGCGAAGATGATACGAAAACTCAGTCAGATGATCTTCAGCATTACCGTGATCATGACCCTGGCCATTGCGACGCCTTACGCGCTGGCGCAGGACGACACGAAGAAAGCCAAGCCGACCGTCGGCGGCCAGATGAAAGAAGGCACCAAAGAGATGGGCAAGGCGGGCAAGAGCCTCGGCCACAACGTTCGTCACGGTCGCGTTGCGCGCGGCGGCAAACATTTTGGCAAGCACGTCTACCACGGCAGCAAGAACTACGCCAAAGGCACGGGCCGAGCCGCCAAGAAAACCGGCCACGCGATCAAGAAAGCCGTCACCCCGTAGCTGGGAGAATGGATGCGTGCAAAATGATGAATGATGAATGAAACACCGGCAGTTGAGTCAGTGTATCACTCATCATTCATCATTCATCATTCATCATTGCGGATCGTAGATCGACCCCATGAACAAGACTGCGCCGCTGGTGTTGTCACGAATCGCACAGAAGAATGGGTGATCAACCACCATGTGGAATCGCTCAGTCGGCATACGCATAGAAGTGGCGCGCATCTCGGTCGAGGTCACAGCGGCGGCTTCGGTGCCTTCCTCGTTCACTTCGGCAAAGGTCTTGTGCTTGACGCGGCTGATGAAGACGTTCTGGCCCTGCGTCTGAATCATCCCCGAAAAGTTGGCACGCCCTTCATCAAACGCCACGCCCATGCCCAAAGCCTTCAGCGCATCGTTCAGCGTCGCTTCGTACTCGACGCGAAAACGCGGCAAACGCATGTCGCCGTCCGTGGCGCGGAACTGCCCCATCCACTGCTGCCAGTTGGCTTCGGTCATGCTCTTTTCAAACGCCGCGAGGCTCGATGATGAGGCCGGCAGAAAGACATAGAAACTGACGCGCCCGCCGCCGTAAGGCAGGCTGACGGCCTGAAAGTCCTTCGTCTCAAGATACTGATAATTGCCCGACTGCGACATCATCGGCACGTGCTTGGTGCCGCGCAAGAGCGTGAAGTTGTCTTCTTTGGTCTTTGCCTTGTCGAACTCTTTGGCCCACGCGCCTTTGAAGTAGATGGCGTTGATCAGAAAGAGAATCGCTTGCGAATCGATCTGGTCGACGATCTTGTCTATCTTGCCGTTGGTCTTGTCGCTGACCCAGCGGTTGATCGTCGCCGGGGCACTCGGATCATCGAAGTTCAGCGCCGTCACCTCTGCGCCAAAGTAATCCTGGTTACGCTTGATGAAATCCGGCTTGAACGCCAAACCCTGCCGCGCCCACAGCGAGTTGGCGATTTGCAGCTTCACTTTGGCGTCGGGATTTTCGAGCGCCGCTTTCAATTCGGCGTAAGCGCGATTGAGTTCATCGAGGCTCATGGCCTGGGTTTCAAGCGCCCGCGCCATGGCCTGCCGGGTTTCGGCCTCCGCGCCGTTATAGGCCATCGCCAGGCACAGAGCGATGCTCGACGGCGAAACGAAGATGTTCTTTTCGGCGCTCTGTCGGGACAACTCGGAATAGAGTTTGAAGCCGAACTTCGTATTGGCCGCCGCGACTCGCGGATCGAGCTTGCCGGCTGACGGTAGGGTTGGGTTTTCCATAGTGATCTCGGTAGGATTCCCTGTATTGCTGTTGGCCGGATTGTTGTTGTTAGCATCCGAATGGCTGACGCCGGCGCAGCCGAGCAGCATCAGCAACAGCGCCACAACCACGGCTCGCATTTGCAGATTCATTTGCGATAGACGCGCGATCATTGCATTACTCCTTCCGTTTCTCGGCGGCGAGCCAGTCGCTGATGTGCCGTTCGAGCAGGTCGAGCGGCAGCGGCCCGTCGTCGAGAATCGCGTTATGAAATTTTCTAACGTCGAAGCGCTCGCCAAGTTCCCGGCTGGCCCGCGCGCGCAGTTCTTTGATCTTCAATTCGCCGAGCTTATAAGCTAGCGCTTGAGCCGGCCAGACAATGTAACGATCAATCTCGACGATGATGTCGTTTTCGGTCTTCGCCGTGTTGGCCTTCATGAAATCAATCGCCTGCTCGCGGCTCCAACCCAGCGCGTGCATGCCCGTATCAACCACCAGCCGGCAAGCGCGCCACATCTCGTAAGTCAACTGGCCGAACTTCGAGTAAGGGTCGGTGTAAAAGCCCATCTCGCCGCCCAGTGATTCAGCATACAATGCCCAGCCTTCGACATAGGCTGTGTAGCCTGCATTACGCCGGAAGTCAGGCAGACCGTTGAGTTCCTGAGCGCGGGCGATTTGCAGATGATGGCCCGGCACCGATTCATGCAGCGTCAAGGCTTCCATCTCGTAACGGGGCCGCGTGTCGAGCTTGTAGGTGTTGATCATATAGAGACCGGCGCGCGAGCCATTGGCGGCACCGGGTTGGTAATAAGCAGTCGTCTGCGCCGGCGCTTCATAATCAGGGATGACGCGAATGCCGTAGGGGTTGCGCGGCAACTCGGCGAAGAACTTCGGCAACTCGCCGTCGGCGCGCTTGGCGATGAGCGCGTAGCCGGCGACCAGGTCTTCGGCTTTCGTGTAATAGAAGCGCGGGTCTGTGCGCAGAAAAGTCAGGAACTCCTGAAACGTGCCTTTGAAGCCGACTTGCTGGATGATGCCTTCCATTTCGCGATGGATGCGTGCGACTTCTTTCAAGCCGATTTCATGGATCTCTTTGGCCGTCAACCTGGTCGTTGTCTGGCGGCGGATGGCGTATTGATAATAATCCGCCCCGCCCGGCAGGCTGGACGCGCCAATCGCTTTGCGCGCCGCCGGCAGATAATCGTTCTTAACGAAGGCCAGCAGCTTCTTCATCGCCGGCGTGAATGAATCATTGACGGCCTGCTTGCCCGCCGCGACGAGCCGCGCGCGGTCGGCTTGCGAAATCTCATTGGGAAAGTTTTTGAACGGCCCGTAGACAGGGTTGTTCACAGGATCGTCGGCGATCTGGCCTTCAATCTGCGCGGCGAGCGAGCGCAACGGCACGGCGGGTTGCACCCAGCCGGTTTCCAGGCCACGCCGCATCAGGGCGATGATCTGGTCAATCTGGCGCGGAAAGGCCGCCAGCCGCGCCATGTAATCTTCATAATCTTTCGGGTTGCGAAACGGCGTGTTGGCGGCAAGCTGGCCAAATGTAATTTGCACGCCATTCATCTGATCCATCGGCATGAACTCGGTCGGAAAGCGCGCCCCTTCGACATTGAGTTGCTTGTCGAGCAGAAACAGGTCGTAAGAGATTACGTCCTGGCCGCTGAGTTTGGCGCGATCAATCTTCTGCAAGCGGTCGAGCATCTCGCGGTCGTGAGCCTTGTAGCGCGCAATGGCTTCCGGCGAATAATCGGTGAGGCGGCTATTGTAACGATTATCACCGAGCATCGTCGCGCCTTCGGGAAACTGTTTGAGGCCCCATTGCCAGTCTTCATCAAAGAGGGCGTGCAACTTGCTGGCGTCGTCGTTTGATTGCACGACCTGCGCCAGAACGGCGGCGGCGCTGAAGAGTATGAGCGAAATGAGCGCTGTATTGCGGATCACATTTTCCTCCGGAGGATTGATGTTGCGCGGCTGGGCGGTTCGCGCCATTCGTGCTTCTCAATAAAATTCTATGACCGCGTGCGCGTGCGAGTCAAAGAAAGGATGATGTGCTATAGACCTGGCGGAGCCTTTGAAGTGCTGCGACCTGACGCAGCCCCTTCTAATCGCCATCGCCGGCGCTTACGCTGCTTTCGGAAACCGACGCGCGCTCGGCTGCGGCAATTCGCTTGCGGCGTTTGAACAGTTGATAGACGATGAATACCACCACGACGATACCGGCAAGAATAAAGCCCGCGCCTTTGATGTATTGCTCAAGCAGATGCCAGCTTTGGCCGAAGAAGAAGCCGAGCAGCGTCATGACAATCGCCCAGGAGATAGCGCCCAACACGTTGAAGATGAAAAATGTTCGCCAGCGCATTCCCGATGCGCCGGCAAACAACGCCGTGAAGACGCGAAAGCCGGTGATGAAGCGCGCCACCAGCACCGTCTTGTCGCCGTGTGAGGCAAAATACTTTTCCATACTGCGAAAGCGCGCTTCCGACAGCATCACATAACCGCCATACTTGAGCAGCACGCTGCGCCCGACTTTGTGGCCGATCCAGTAGCCGCAGTTATCGCCCAGCACCGCGCCCGTCGTCGCGATCAGCATCACCATCGGCACAGAAAAATGCCCGAGGCTAGCGCAGAAGCCGGCGGCCAGCAGTATCGTTTCGCCCGGTACAGGCAGGCCGGCGTTTTCCAGCATCACGCCGAAGAACACTATCCAATAGCCGTAGCTCTTGAACAGATTCAACAGCGTTTCAAGTATGTCCATCTGGTTCATGCGACTTCAGCCTGTAAGCTATTCAATCTCTCGTGGCTCCATCAGCAGATGAATGCCATCAAGTACCTGTCGTATGCGGGTCTTTGATAGCCTTCCGACGTACCCATCCAGAAGCGACTTATCGACTGTGAAGAGTTGTGAAACGATCACGACGCTTTGCTTTGGCAGATCTGCTTCGCCTTCCTTCAACAGCACATTGCCAGGAGCTTGAGCGCGTTTGAGATTCGAGGTTAACGCACAAACGACGGCTGTCTTGATCTTGCTTCGGTTGAAGACATCGTTTTGCACAACTACATGAGGATGACGGTAGCCAGGGCCGGAGCCGTCAGGATCGCCAAGCTCAATCCAGAAAATATCGCCCTGTCGAATCACCACTCACCCTCGGCGAGTTTGCGGTGATGTTGGCGCATTCGGCTGAGGCGCAAGTCTTCGTCGCTATCCGGCTTGTCATCTTGATAGGCGGCATTGATTTTTTCCAGCAACTTCTTATTGCGGTGGCGTTGGATGAAGTCTTCTATCGCCATCAGGAACAGGCGGCTTTTGGTGATTTTCATTTCACGGGCAACCGCTTCAACGTCTTCAAGAAGCGACTTGCGAAGCGAGATGTCTGTCTTGATGTTTGCCATAAAGTCATGCCCTTCTGCTTCAACTATAAACCAGCCCGGCCTTAAGCTTGAAACTATTTTGGCACGTCGAGCGCCGGGTTGCGTTCGAAGAAACCGGCGGGCAGCAGCTTGAAGCCGGCGCGGTGACAGGTCATGACGGGCCACTCTTCGGGGCGCGGAATGTGCGTCACGCCGAACGTGTACCAGAGCACCAGATCCTGATTCTCCAGCGAACGATTCGCCGCCGTCCACTTCGGCAGACCTTCGCCGCCGGCGCTCTGGTTGATGTAATCGCCGGCAGCAAACTGTTCATCCGCCGCATAGGCGGTCGCCCAGAGATGCGCGTTGATGAAGCCGGCGCGCTTGCGTACCGAAGCGTTCGGCGCGGCATAGGGCACCGTGTTTTCTCCCGGAAACAGGATGTACCCGGTCGGCTCGCCGAGCCCATTTTTTATAGTAGGATTGATTACTTTCCATTTGCGGCTCGATGCCATGTTCATCTGGCGCTGCGCTTCACGCTCTCGGCGCAAGGGGGTTTCGGTCATGGTGAAGGCGTTGTTTGTAGGATTCTGCGGCCCGGCGGGCGTCGCCTGCGTATTCATCTCGACGAGGCTGTTGGTCGCGCCGTCAACATCCATATCCAGTCTGAAGTTGAAGAAGTGCTGATGATGCACGGCCTCAACATTAGGCGCGACGCGGTGGGCGTGGCTTTGCGGGTCGTGGGCCGAATGATTCTCGGTTTCATCAATGGCGCGCGCTGCCATGATGCCGGTCAACTGCACTTCCATTTCGAGCACGCCGTCCTGATGAAAGATCCAGTTGAAGCCGTATTCGTAATTGCCGACATTGGCAAACCACGACAGCACCAGATCGCGCGCCCGCCGCGATTCGTTATGAGTGAACGGAAACGATGAATAATCGACGTGCTTCCACAACACGCCGCCATCGCGTTCATAGAGCGCCACGGCGCGCTTCAAGGGAATGACCCCGCCGGTTTCGCCGGGAAAAACCGCATCGAAGGTCACGGCGTTATCCGGCGTGTCGGTCTGCGGCTCAAGCGCCAGCGCCAGCCGCCCGATGCCGTATTCGCCTTCGTCAAACGCATTGCGGAAGAACCATCCCGCCTGCTCGTCGCCGTAAGGCACCACCATCTCTGCGAGCGAAGCGCGATAGAGAATCGGTCGCAGCCGGTCTCCATCTTCGTAGCCAACGGTGTGCAGGACGAGTCCTTCGCGCGGCGTCATACTGAAACGGAAGCGCCACTTCTGCCAGCGGATTTCGTTGCCGTTGACGGCAAAGCTGACGCCCTGCGGCTGGACGATCTGCAAAGGCTTCGGGGCGTCGCGCAATGTGCCGACCGATTTCATGTCAAAATCGCCAGTCTGCTTTGGCACTGCCACGACGCCGGTGTCTACCAGCTTATAGACGCGTTTTGTATTCAAGTTCACATAAGCGATGAGACCTTCGATGGGCCGCGCGTAAGCGTTGCGGGTGCCTTCGTTGTAGTAGGAGACCGCGCGGGCGGTGCGCGCGCCGTTTTCATCATTGGTGCCAAAGAATCCAGAGGCCCATGCATCGACCTGGACGTTTTTGAAATCCGTGATGCCGCGCTTGCGCATGGCGGCTTGCCATTGCGAATCGTTCTGGACGATCTGCTGCACCATCAGAAAGTCTTCGATAAAAAATGACGGCTGTACGCCGGGCACCGCTTTCCACGACAGCAGCGCTTTCTTGTTGAGATCGACGACGGCTTCAAAAGTTTTATTGTTCCAGCGCGCTAGTGCAAAACTATGCGCTTTCAGCGCAAGACTTTAGTTGCTACCCATCTCAGCCGATGTTAGAAGTTGGGCTGTGAAGGAC
>Ga0307468_100000021_pt1 | contig 136865 bp, 115 predicted proteins | sample atmdna_FD_203085 | JGI IMG/M metagenome (GOLD analysis project Ga0307468, IMG submission 203085) | Hardwood forest soil microbial communities from Morgan-Monroe State Forest, Indiana, United States - atmos_gases AM2C_05 | ecosystem: Environmental > Terrestrial > Soil > Temperate forest >...
GCCCCTGGCCCCCGACCCCCGGCCCCCGATCCCTATTTGCTGGCCGTTGCCTTCAAAGCGGCATCTATGGCGGCTTTCATGCTTTCGGCAGTTCTGTCGCGCAAGCGCCTGCCGTTGACGAAAATCGTCGGCGTGGAATAGACGCCGAGCTTTTCGCCTTCGCGCAAATCGCGCTGCACTTTGTCGTAAAACTTGCCGGAGTCGAGCGCCTGATCGAACTTCGCGCGATCCAGGCCGATCTGCGTCGCATACTCTTTCAGCTTCGGCACCTCAAGCGCTTCCTGATTCTTGAAGAGAACCGCCGTGTACTCCCAATATTTGCCCTGCTCGCGCGCCGCCTCGGCGGCTTCGGCTGCCTTCAGAGCGTTCTTATGCATGTCTAAGGGAAAATCGCGCGCCACCAGTCGCACACGGTCGCCGTAGCCCTTAAGAACCTCTTCAATGATGGGCTGCGTGTGGCCACAACTCGGACATTGATAATCGGTGAACTCGACAATAGTGACCGGCGCGTCTGGATTGCCTTTCATCGGCTGATCGTCAATGGCGATCTTCACCACTGGCGGCTCAGGCGGACGCAGGTAAGACTCCATCGTCGCCGTCTTGCGCAGCGACCCGGCATATTCGTTTTCGGCTTTTTCGTAGGCCTTGCTTTGCAAGTATTGAATGACCTGCACCTTCAACTCTTCAAAGGTGCCTTTCAGGTTCGCCTTATTCTCATTATAAAACTTCTCCGCCTCGGCATCGGTGGGCGGCTTGACCTTGGCTCCGACTTCCTGACGGTACAGATCCTGCGATGTGGTGTTGCGCTTCTTGGCTTCCTGATCGAGCAGGATGTCGTTGATGCGCGCATCGAGCGCTTGCTTGCGCAACTCGTAAATCTGATCCTGAACGGTGAAGATATATGGCGCGAGAGCCTCTTCAACATCGCCCGAAGTAATCGACTCGCCGTTCAGGGTCGCCAGAACGCGAGCCCGGTCGGCCTCTTTTTCCGGCGGCGTCGCCTGGGCCAGAATCTTCACCTGTGCCGTGGTGCGCAACTGCTCGGCCAGGCGTTTGGCTTGCACGCGCATGCGTTCAGCCCGCAGGTAGGCGAGAATTTGCGGCTTCATCTCGCTGAACTCGCCTTGAAGTTGCGCACGGTTCTGGTCATAAAACCGCTGCGCATCGGCATCGGTCGGCGCGATAAGTTTGCTTTCAACGTCGGTCTGGAGGATCTTTTCGGCAGAAACGCCGCGCTTCTTGGCCTCAATATCGAGCAGGCGTGCGTTAATCAGCAGATCAACTTCCTGCTTGCGCGATTCAATAATCTGCTCCCGCATCTCTTTGATTTTATCTTTGATCGGCTCATCGATCTCCTCAATCGTGACTTTGACGCCGTTGACGATGGCGGCGCGGCCTTCGGGAAGCTTCACTTCGCAGCCACAATCTTCATCTTTTTTGGCGGGCGTCTGATTCTGCGGTTGCGTGGCCGGCGTCTGTGCATAAATCGTACTGGCACAGACCAGGGCCGCGATCATAAACGATGTGAGAACTCGTTTCATTAATTCCTCCGATGAATAAAGCGATAAAAGCCGGTGGCACGACGCCGGCTGTAGCAATCATTATTCAGCATTCGCGGCCCGGCTGACAACCGGCGGCGCGGGGTCTGCGGCTCATTAGTGACCCGCATTACTTTTTTGCCTGAGGAGCGCGCTGATCTCTTTATGGCCCTTCTCTTCGGCATAATTCTGTGCGGTTTTGCCGGCGACATCTTTGACGCTCGGATCAGCGCCGGCATCGAGAAGAATCTTGACGATTTCCGTTTGGCCGACGAGCGCCGCTTGCATCAGGGCCGTGTAATTGCCGGACGTTTTGGCGTTGACATCAGCGCCTTTGGCAAGCAGCAACTGGACAATCTCTTTATTGCCCATGCCGGAAGCGTTCATCAAAGGAGTGACGCCGGATTCATTCGTCGCGTTGACATTGGCACCGCTGTCGACCATCTGCCGCACGCCTTCGGTGTTGCCGGCGTTGACTTCATGCAGCAGCGCCTCGCCGGTCGGCGCAGCGTTCGCAGATGAGTTGCTCGAAGCTTGATTGGCCGACCGCGCGTTCTGGTTGTTCTGCGGCGGATTGGTGCAGGCGGCAAGCGTCGCCACGGCGATAAACAGTATATAGACCCTATAGCGTCCCATCCGTCTTGTTTCTCCTCACCTCAAGTATGATTGCTGCGTTCGGTCAATCTATCATACAACGCCCAGGGATGCTAAACCCGAAAGGCGTGAAAAAGTCAGAATCGGATTCGATGAATGGCAATGCCCGCGTTATAATAGGCGACCGCAGAACGCAGTCTTGGTTAATTCACCATCGCACACGAGGAACCAGAATGGATTTGAATCTTACTCCGCAAGAGCAGCAGTTCCGCGAAGAGTTTCGCGCCTGGCTCGCCAGCAACGCGCCCGCCGGTTGGGAAGACGAACACGGACGCAGCGAAGACTCGCGTGAACGCTTCGACTTTTTGCGTTCGTGGCAGAAACGCATGTATGAAGCCGGATGGGTTGGCATACACTGGCCGAAAGCTTATGGCGGGCGCGGCGCGACGCTCGTCGAGCAAACCATCTTCATCGAAGAGATGGCCCGCGCCAGCGCGCCGCCGTTGATCAACGTGCTGGGGCTATCACTGCTCGGCCCGACGCTCATCGCCTACGGCAACGAAGCCCAGAAGCAGCGTTATCTGGCCAACATTCTGAGCGCCGATGAGATCTGGTGCCAGGGGTATTCCGAGCCGAATGCCGGCAGCGACCTGGCGGCGCTGCGCACCGAAGCCGTGCGTGATGGCGATTACTTTGTCGTCAACGGTCAGAAGACCTGGACGAGCTTCGGCCATTTTGCCGACTGGTGCTTTGCCGTCGTCCGCACAGACCCGCAAGCCGCCAAGCACAAGGGATTGACTTACCTGCTGATCGACATGCATTCGCCGGGCGTCTCTGTGCGTCCGCTCAAGCAGATGACCGGCGACGCGGAGTTCAATGAAGTCTCGTTTCGCGACGTGCGTGTACCGGTTGAGAATGTCGTCGGCCAGGTCAACGACGGCTGGAACATCGCCATCGCCACCTTGATGTTCGAGCGCGGCACGCTCGGCGCGAGTTTGCAGATCACCTTCAAGCGCCAGATCGAACGCTTGATGGCCCTGTCGAAAGAGCTATGGCGCAATGGTCGGCCCGCCAGCGAAGATCCGATCATCCGCCAGAAACTGGCGCAGATCTACGCCGAAATTGAAATCTTTCGCCTCAACCAGATGCGCACGCTGACGCGCATGATCAAATCAGGCGTGCCCGGCCCCGAAGGCTCCATCCAAAAAATCTTCTGGAGCGAGATGAACCAGCGCATGCAGCAGGTGGCCATGGAGATGCTCGGCCCTTACGGACAACTCAGCGCCGCAAGCGATCACGCCATTGATCATGGCGAATGGGCGCATCGCTACCTGCGGGCGCGCGGCAATACCATCGAAGCCGGCACGAGCGAAATTCAACGCAACATCATCGGCCACTTTGTGCTCGGCTTGCCGAAAAGCTATTGAGCGTGACCCGCGATGAGTGACAAGAACCTCAATCTCTATTCCGCTTGTCCTTTGTCACTTGTCACGCTCCTGTCACTTGTCACGCCCCAAGGAGATTATATGGATTTTGATTTGAACGAGACCCAACAGCTATTCAAGACATCGGCGCGCGAGTTGTTCGCGCAGGAATGCCCGATGGAAGCGGTGCGCGCGATGATCGAAAACGGCGAGCCATATTCCGAGGCGCTCTGGCAAAAGCTCGTCGAGCAGGGCTGGACGGGCCTGATCTTTGCTGAAGCCGACGGCGGCATGGAATTGAGCTACGTCGAGATGGCCGTTGCCTTTGAAGAGATGGGCCGCGCCCTGGTGCCGGGCGCATTTCTTTCAAGCGTGCCGTTTGCCGGTTCGCTGATCGCCAAAGCCGGCAACGAAGCGCAACGTAATCAATACCTCAAAACGATTTGCGAAGGCGAGGCCAAAGCGACTGCCGCGCTGCTGGAAGCAAGCGGCAACTGGAATCTTGATGCCGTGCAGTTGAACGCCGTGCAAAGCGCTTCAGGATTGACGCTGAACGGCACCAAGCTATTCGTCTCGGACGCCGGCGCAGTCGATTACATCGTCACCGCAGCGCGCGCCGGCACCGACCTGTTGCTCGCCGTTGTCGACAGCCGTGCGCCCGGCTTGACGATCAAGCTGCTGCCCTCGATAGACGCGACGCGCCATCTTTACGAAGTCACCTACAACGAGGTTGAGGTGCCGAGTTCTGCCGTCTTGGCGCGTGGTGAAGCGGCGCGTGCCGCCCTTGAGCATGCACTCGACGTGGCGACGGTGGCGCTGGCGGCGGAGATGGTTGGCGGCATGCAGTGGATGCTCGATTCGACCATCGAATACGCCAAGACGCGCAAGCAATTCGGCAAACCCATCGGCCAGTTCCAGGCGATTCAGCATCACTGCGCCAATATCCTGTTGCTCACGGAAAGCGCGCGCTCGGCAGTTTACTATGCCGCCTGGTTGCTGGGGAACGACGCGAAACAGGCTCCTGTGGCCGTTTCTGTGGCAAAATCGTATGCCAGCGATGCCTATCGCGAGGTCGGCAATCTCGGCATACAGGTGCACGGCGGCATCGGCTTTACCTGGGACGAACCGATGCACTTCTATTACAAGCGCGCGAAAGCCTCCGAGTTGATGTTCGGCGATGCGATTTATCACCGCGAGCGCATCGCCCGCCTGGTTATAGACGGCAAAGCCGAGCCGACGAAAGCAGCCCGCACCAGCGGCGACTGACGATTCCAGGGCGCGCTGTATGTCGGAGCGGTTCAATCTTGCTGAAGCGATCTGTCGCCGGCACGCCGACCGCGTGACGCGCGTCGCGCTGCTTGACGTTAAGCGCCTGGCTGAGAACTGCTTCACCTTCGGCGGGCTGGATTATCTGTCGGACAAGTTTGCCGCGACGCTCAAAGAATGCGACATCCACGCGGGCGACGCGGTTGCGGTGACCCTCGATCAATCGGCGGCGCTCGTCGTCGCCGAACTTGGCGCGCTCAAGTGTGGCGCGGCAGTAGTGCCGCTGTCGTCGGCATTGGCGCTCGACGATGTTGCCCTGGCAATCCAGGAGAGCGGCGCGCAAGCCCTGGTTGCGCCGTTCGAGAAAAGAGCCGATTACGCGGCAATCACTCGCCAATGCTTATCAATCAAGCATCTCTTTCTGGCAGGCGATTCGCGCCAGGCCATCCATTACGAAGGCACAGAGCGCAGCTTCTGGCGTGATGTGTTTCTCGCCGCTTCTGACTTCACGCCGTTTGCCACCGAAGCCAGCGCCCCGGCCTTTATCTTCTATGTACCGACAGATGACGGCAGCCTGCGGCGCATCGTTCACAGCCACGCCGCAATGCTCGAACAGTTCAGCGCGTTCGAGACGCTGAGCCAGCAAGAGATTGGCGATGGCGATACGCTGTGGTGCGGCGATGACTGGGCAACGGCGGGCTTGCGATTGGGAATAATCTACCCTGCCTGGTGGCACGGCGGCGCGGTCGTCACGAAACCACCGGACGGCATCACCGGCGAAAGCGCCTTACAGTTATTCGAGCGTTGCGATGTGACGACGGCCTTCCTATGCGATGGCCTGCTTGACGAGTTGCTGCGCCTTGAGGCGAACGAGCGAGCGAGGTTTACTTTGAAATTACGCACCATCATCGCCCGCAGTGAAGCGCTCACCGGCGATCATTATCAGCGCACCAGAGACCGGCTGGGGGCGACGCTGCATGGCGTCTCCGAAATGCGGTAAGCGGTAAGCGGGATTGATCGTTGATGATGCTGCAATGCGTTTTTCAGATGATCGAGCCTGAGGTGAGATAGCGGATGTCAGGTGTTCAGTTGTGTGCCCTACGACTGAACACCTGACACCTCTTTGAAACGCCCATCGAAGAGGCGGACTCTCTGAGCGTCGGCTCGACCCGATATAACCAAGTCACGTGCCAAAGTCGGATCGACTGGGATTTTAGATTTTAGATTTTAGATTTTGGATTCGGCGCTGCCGCTAAGAGAGGCGATTGACTGGTTAAATCCCTGCCAAACCAGAGGCTTGCCGCATCGCCGCGAACATCAGGATGAACCGTGCGCCGGCAAGCCGCCGGCAATCCAAAATCTAATACCTAAAATCCAAAATCGCCCTGCTGTCCGTTTGCGGAATCGGCTTGTCTCAGAAGTGGGACGCGCAGCCGGACGCCGGGCAGTTGATCGGCGCAAGCAAACGACTTGCGCGACGCCATCGAGGTGAGTTGCAAATGGTTAAATGTCGAGCGTTATGACTACCGGCTCGTGCGCCAGCCGGTAACGCTCATCCAACTGGCAGGCGTTGACGAAAATCGTGCCGTCGTGTTCTTCGACGCCGTAGGCTTCGTGGATGTGGCCGAAGATGTGCAATCGCGGCTTGATGCGATCAACCGTCAGTCGCAGATCTTCGCAGCCGGTGGGCTCGCCTGCACTGTTGCGGTCGAGAATGCCTGCGGGCGGGCCGTGCGTGATGAGTATCTCCGTATCGCCGGGTATCTTGTCCCAGTGGCGGCGAATCGGCGCGCCGCGATGCCGGTTGAAGGCCCAGTTGAAAAACCACGGGGTGATGGGCGATCCCCAAAACTTCAGAAGCGTGTTCGCTTGCCGCCGCTCATCCTCCTCAACTAGAGAGAGCGGGGGCAAGCCCCCTTCCCGACTGGCAAGAGGGGATCTGTCAATCACCTGTAGCAACTGACAACCGGAATCTTCGAGATAAATGATCTCTTCGGAGAGCAGGTCGCGGGCCATCGCATGGTTTTCTTCAAAAAGAAAATCGTGATTGCCGGCGATGAGAATCTTGAAACGGTGCGGCTGGGCGGCAAACCAGCGGTTGAAATCGGCAATCGCCTGCGGCCTGCCGTTAAAAGAAATATCGCCCGCACAGATCAGCAGATCGCCTTCGGGCAAGTCGATCTGCTGGTGTTGCTCGTGTGTGTCGCTGATCGCCACGATTCGCAATTTCATCAATCGCCCGCCCGATCAGCCTAGGCTTCCTCGTTCGCATTGGCGGCGCGCAGCAACCCGTAGCGGTAATAGCCGATGGCGTTCGAGAAGATCATGGATTCGACCTTCTCGGCGGACGGGAAAATCTCTTTGATGCCGTCGTAGATCATATCGCCTGAGCCGCCCGCGACCAGCACTTTCTGCGGACGCATCGGGCGCACGGTCATCGAGATGCGATCCAATATCTGCGGCATGTGCTTCTGCATCACATCACGGCGCATGGCTTCCAGGTCGACGGCTTCGCCGGTCGGCGTGATGTAGGGCGTCTTGCCGCGAATGTAGGATTCAATCGTGCTGCGTTCGAGATAATCGTCATAGCGCGCATCGATCTCGCGCTGCAAATCGTGGTAGACCGCATCCAAAGACGACGGGATAGACTTCGAGTAAGTGTTGATGTAGCGCCCATCCGCCGCAACGATATCGATGGTCTTTTCGCCGCCGTCAATCACCGCCGTCGGCACGATGCGCTCGGCAATCTTATTGCCGTCGCGGTCGAGCGCATAGCTCAGATAAGAGCCGTAGCCTTGCGGCAAGGCGAGAATGCTGTCGAGCGTGAAGTCGACGGTGTGATCGACTTTGCCATCGATGCGGTAGAGGGTGATCTTCTGTTTGCCTTTGAGCTTGTCGATGAGCGTCTCTTTCTGCGACGTGAAATAATTGACCGGCAGGCCGACGACCAGCGTATCGGGCGCGGGCAACTGTTTCTCTTCCATGACGCGGGCGATGCCGGCGAGGGTCAGCGCCGGGTTGTAGTGTTTGGTGAACATATCGCGGTCGGCAGTCATCTCGCCGCCGCGATTCAGGCGCACAGCGGTTTCGCCGAAGTTGCGCACCTTGCCCGGATAAAGGCTGAGTTCGGCGATGAAGTTGTCTTCCTGGGTGCCGAGGAAATCTTCGCCGAATTCGGCGGGGCCGATGACTGACGGAAAGATCAAAGTTTTGCGCGAGCCTTTGACTTCCGTGTAGATTTTCGTGGCCGAATAGCCGGTATCAACCGCAAGCACATTCATACGCGATGCTTTTCAAGGCCGGTTGCTACAGCCTCGACGGACGCCTCCAACGCCCAGTAATGATGATGGTCTCGGACGTAGATTATCAGCCGACGCGCGGAAAACAGCAAACCGCCATCCGCGAATAAAGGACGTTGCGGCCTCGGCTGCTGTTGAGCTATCGGGGGTTCATCGTGATTATAAGCCAACCCCTGCGATGATGCTAAGTCGCTTCGGGAAAACTCACTCATCGCCATCATCGCGGAAAGTAGAAGAGGGATAATCAAACTCCTAGATCCGTTTGCAATTGAGTGTAAGGTAAGCGCAATGATTCACCGCAGAGACGCCGCAGAACTCAGAGGGTGCACAGAGATAATCCAAATGCGCCATTCTCTGCGCTCCCTCTGTGTTCTCTGCGTCTCTGCGGTGAACACTTTCGATCCCCGTACCTTCAATTGAAAGCCGATCTAAGTTGAACATCGCGTCCCTGATCAATAAAGCGATTGCAACTGCGCGCCGGGAAAATAATGCGCCAGAATCTCGCTATGCAAATAGCCGCGATCCGCCATCACTGCCGCGCCGATCTGGCACAGCCCGACGCCGTGCCCCCAGCCCGCGCCGATTAACGTGAACCCCTGCGGGTATTCCGCATCGCCCGCATCGGTGTCAACGACGAAGGCCGAGCTATAGAGATGCGAGCGCGACAGCGCCCGGCGAATCTCAAGTTCTTTGCCGATGACGAGCGTGCGCCGCTCGCCCCGGATTTGCAATCGAATGATGCGACCTGATTGACCGCGTTCTAACGGCTCAAGCGATTGGATGCGCCCGACATCAAGGCCCAGGCGCGACTCGATGAGGGCGCGCAATTCATCCGCCGCATAGCGCACGCGCCAGCGATAAAAATCCGGCGTCTCCTGATCGAAGCCCGGCAGGATGCGCGCCAGCAGTTCCTTTGAGCGGGTGTTGCAAAATGCCTGCGGCGCAGCGCGAATCCAGCTTTCGGCGTTCGCTTCATCGGTGAGCGGCATCGGGTATGCCGCAAGGTCAGCGTCGCCATCGTAGACCGTCGCGAGATAGGGTACGTCGCGGTCTTCCCACGCCGCCCGGTAAACTTCGGTCACGCCGCCGCAGCTTTTTGAGTAACGCGTATCACAAATCGCCCCGTCCCATACCATCGCCTTGCCGCGCGTGTCGCGCACCGCATTGAAGGCTGCCGGCGAAAAGGCTTTCGAGATGCCCTGATAACGTTGACAGTGATCGTCGGCGCAGACATCGAAGTCGCTGTGGCTCTCGCGGCCATACCAGCGAATGATTTCAAGCGGCGCAACGGCTTCGCTCGCTGCATGGCTATGGCTTTGACTCGCCGCTGTCTTATCGTCGCGGTCGCTAGCCGCAATGGTTACTGCGCCCGTTGTCTCGACAGCCTGCGCTAGTTGCGCCAGCAGCCAGCTACGCGACACCACCGCATGAGCACGCAACAACTCCGGCGGGCAGGCGGCGCTCATCTCCGATGAAATGACGCTGACCAGATAAGCTTCCAGCGGCAGTTCGTTGATGATCGTCAACCCCTCTTTGCCTGCTTTAATCAACAGCGCGCCTTGAAACTGCTGCGCTTCTTGGCGCTGCCAGTGAAAGTCTATGCCGATGGTGACATCATCAATCGTGACGCGGCAGGAATCGAAATCCGTTGGCGACAGGCGCAGCATCTCAAGGGCTTTCACCTGCCCGCCCGCAGCTTCGCCGGTCAGCAGAACCTTGCCGCCAGCCGATTGCGCGACATAGCTGCCGGCACCGAGCGGCTCGCCCGCTTCTGTAATATATCTTGCACTGAGACTGAGGCGCGCTTGCTGCGTATTGGTCATCAAGCCGACGCCAATCAGCGGCTCCTTGTCATAGCCATTCACTAGCTTCTCTCCTCTACGGTCAGGCGTTCGAGAATCTCGTTCACCCAGGTATCGCCAAGACTAACCTCCGCAAAGATCGCTTCGACGCGCGCGCCGTCGAGACGCGCGAAATCTTCGCGGCGCGGCGTGACGATAACCCCGGCCATGTCAATCGCGCCTGGGCTGACGATCAATCGCTGCTCGCCTTCGGCAAAGAAACTCGCGGGCCGATGCTTGGCGCGTGGAAATAGAAACGTCGTGAACGTCCCGCGCTCATAGGTGCAGACGATATTCATCATCGGCTCTATGTGGCCGTCAGGGCGCGGCAACTCATCAATGATGCGATAGAACCAGCGGGCGATCTCTTCAAGATTGCTGCCGCGCAAGACGATGATGCTGCGGCCACAACCGTCCATCGTGAATAGATCGAATTGATCGCGCGGCATCGCTTCGCAAACTTCGCAATGCGCCGGATCAGCGGCAATCTCGGCGCTCAACTCTGCGGCGATGGGCAACAGGGCGCGCGAGCAGGCTTGAAAGTGCAAATGATCGGGAGCCGACGCGCCGCATTGTGGGCCGTTGTAAAGCGCGAAGTATTCGGGCGCAAGGTCAGCCGCCAATCCTAATAATAATTCAAAGTTGTGGTGAATCGTCTGCTCGACGTGGCGGCGATGCACAATCGTCAGGTGCTTGTTCAAGACCGGAAACGGATTGCAAAAGATGCCGAGATCACGGCCATAAGCGAGGCCCTTCTCTTCCTTTGGCAAATTCTCGGCGCACAGAAAGCAGGGGCGCTTTTCAATTGATCCTTTATCCACCGCCGCCGCTGTCGAGCGAAGGCGACGGGGATTGTGCTGAATCACCACATGAGATTCTGCCACCGGCACGCGCCTGGTTTCGATGTCGGCGAGTGCATTGATGCCTTCGGCAAGCAGCGGCCAGGTCGCCCGTTGCTGCTCGATCAACGCATCGGCGCGCGCCGCCCAGCGCCGTTCGCGCGGCTCTTGCAGATACAGCGCCAATTCGTTTTCGTCAATGATGCGGTCGCCCCAGTTCACCTTTGATTCGTCTCCGGCAATTTCACCCAGCTTTTTCACGCTTTTCCTTGATGCTTGTGACAGATTGGTGACAGAGAGATTCTACTGCGCGCCGCTTATTTCTTTCGAGAGCATGCGTGCAGAATACGATGGCCCGACTCGGTACTTCACCCGGTTCGGAAAAACCCGCAGCGGCGCGTAGGATGACACCGCTGCGGGCGGCTGCACGAAGAAACTCAGATCAACTCGTGCCGCAAATCAAAAAGGCGCGTGGCCGCTTGTCAGCGTCTCGCCGTCAATCGGACAGATGTCGCGGATGTCCGAGTACATGTGATCGCCGGTGTGGAAAATCAGCTTGCCATCATCCGGGCATTGGACAGTGGGCTGACCACCCTGCAACGTGTGGCCGTTGACCATCTGGCCGCAAGAGGGCGCGCTCGCCGCAATCGAATCCTGGTGAATAGTTGACAGCAGCACGAAAGCTGCCAGCAGTAACGCGATCAACAATGACTTCTTCAAAGTGTATGCCTCCTGTTAATTGAAATCGGTCGCCGTTTTATACACCTGAAACGTCCAGTCTCCAAGCCCATGCGCTCAGCGACTACAGTCTGGAGCAGTTATCAGTTGTCAGTTGCCAGTTGCCAGTTCGGGAATTATGGCGGGTTACAAATGAGTTTAACCTTTGCCACAAAGGCACCAGGGCACGAAGAATCACCATGTTCTTTGGGTTGCTTTGCGTCTTGGTCTCCTTGTGGCAAGTCTCCGGTTAAGCTGATTTGAAAATCGCTATAATTGTATTCTGAAGGAATAGCCAGGCCCTTATTCCGGTTCACCTTTGATTCATCCGCTGGCGCGCTTCGATCTCTACCGTGCGCAGGTAGTCTTTGTAATAATCATAACGATTCGCCGTTCCGAGCGGCAGCGCGGCGTCGGAGTTGCCTTCCCAGCGGCGCGCAAAATAGATCGATTCGTATATGCGCCCGACCTCATATTCGCGGCTGATGCGCAAGGCGGCGGCGTAGTCTTCGCCATAGCTCACATTCGGCAAGCCTATACGGCGCAGCAACGGCACGTAGAACGCGCGCGGCGCACCAAGCCCGTTGATGCGCAGCGCGTTGTTGCGCCCGTTGTCGCGCGTCCACTCGCGATGATCAATCAAGCCCGGCGGCACTTCCTGCAAATCGAAATTGACGATGGTGTATGAGCCGATGACCATCGCGTAGTTGCCCTCATCGAAGGCGGCGACGACCTTCGCCAGCGTCTGCTCGTCGGCGTAGAGATCATCGGAATCTAACTGCGCGGCATATTCGCCACAGTGTTCAGAATAGACGGCTTCGTTCCAGCAACCGCCGATGCCGAGGTCAAGACGCGCCGGAATGAGATGAACCAGGCGCTCGTCCTTGCCTCGAAGTTCGGCGAGTATGGGCGTCGTTTGGTCGGTCGAATGATTATCGACGACGATGACATTAAATGAAAAATCGGTTCGTTGTGATAGGGCGCTGCGTACGGCTTCGGCAATCGTGCGCTCGCGGTTGCGCACCGGAATGATCACTGAAGCGCGTACCGGAAAGCTCGCCGCGCTTGCCGGTCGCGGCTTAAACACAGGCGCAAGGTAAGCGCCCGTGCGTTGCAGATGATCGGTGGCGATCCGTTCCATCTCAACCTGAAAATCTCGCCGGCGCGGGTCAACATAATCGAATTGCTTGTCGCCCGTCTTACGCAGGTCGCGCGGGATGCGCGTGTAAAGCGGCTCAGGGATGCGTAGCGGCGGTGAAGCAAGCGACAGCTTCAAACGCAGGTCGTAGAGGCCGCCCCATTGCAAACCCTCGTCAATCGCGCCGTGCCGCTTGATGGCTTCCTGCGCCGCGCGTTTAGCGATGAAAATTACTGAGCCGAAGTCGAAGCCGTCGCGGATGCTGCCGGTTTGATAATCAATCAATGGATGATCGCTCGTGCCTGCGCCCGTCTGGTCGCGGAAGTCTGCATAGATGAATGCGGCGTCGGTGTCTGCGGCGACTTGCAAATAACGCTCAATCGCGCGCTGGCCGAATTCGACTTGCTCACCCGGCAGTAAGACGAGCAGGTAATCGCCGGCTGCCGAACTCAGCAATTCGTTGATCCCGCGTCCGCTGTGCAGATCGCCGGCGATGACACGTGATTTCGCGGCGGCTGTCGCCGAAAGCGCCGAAGGCGCTTCATCTGCTAGTAGGACAATTTCGGCGACGGCGGCGTGCGCAGCAAGCGTGTCAAGCATCGCCCCTGCGTCGCCACTAGCGGTCAGGACTGCGGTGATTGTTGGCATAAGGGTCTCAGCAAAATGATTCCAGACATTCGGTGCGCTTTCAAAAAATCGGCGAGCGGTTGGTCGATGACTCGCCCGGCGGTGCGTGACGCATGGCGCAGCCACACCTGGTCGCCGCGCTTGATGATAAAGCCCATGTGAAACACATCGAGGTTGCGCCGCGTCGAAGCGAACAGCGCGATGTCGCCGGTCTCAACCAGACGGCGAACGTGCGCCTGCGCCTGCTTTGGAAAAACCCGAAAAGTCAGCCTCCTGGCGCGCAGTTCTTTGATCAGCGAAAGTCTTCGCGTCCGAGTTATGGTGTGCGAGCCAAGTGTGATGTTCTTTACAATTCCGCGTCGCTGGTTCTTCTTGATCCAGTCCAGCATATAATGATTGCGGCTGTGCCAGGCGACGGTGCCGCCAGCGTAGCGCATCTGGCGCAGGGCGTCGCTGAATTCATCGGCGGCGCGCGCCTCCTTGAGCGCCAGCACGGTTTCGACGTAGGTCACACAATCAAAGCCGTCGAAGCGAATCACCAGAGATTCCTCGACCTCCGGGCCGCCGCCGAGCGGGTTGCTGACGTAAGGCGATTCGAGCAGGTGCGCCGAGATGCGTTCCAGACGGGCTACAGGTTCGTCGGCGTCGCGGAAAGCTTTCAGCAAGCGTTTAACTTCAAGGGCGCGGCGCGCGGTTGTTGGTTCGGATCGTCGCAAGCCGATTCTCTCTGCTTGAAAGCCCGCGAATGCGGGCGACAGCCTGTAGCCCAGTGCGCCAGCACTGGGTATGAATAACGAAAGCGAAACGGGCGGCAGATGTGTCGCCTCATTCTGTGAACTCCCAGTGCTGACGCGCTGGGCTACAGGCTGCCGCCGACTCCGTCGGCTATTCCCTTGATCGCCTACAAGGTGACGCTCTTGTCGTCGAGTTGTTCCTGCGCCAGTCGCGCCATCACCTGCTTGATCGGCTCATTGGTGCCGGCGAGCACAAAATCGTTCAAGGCTTCCGACCAATCGAACTTGTAACTGGCAACGCGCGCCGATACCCACAACTGGCGCACCGAAGAATTCGGACTGATGATGAATCTGCCCGGATCGCCTTCTTCAAAGGTCACGCTGAGGACGCTGCCCTGCACCTCGACATCCAGATCGCGCTGTTCGCCGAGTGTGGCAAAGGCATCTTCAAGGGCGCGGATCGACTGCTCGGCCTTCTCCTGAAATTCCTTTTCGCTCAATCGCTCGCTCATTGCGGTTGCCTCTTTCTTAATATGCGAAGACCGATTATAAACCATCGCCACACGGTTACGCTTGCCGTTTGTATTGTCGAGACGGCGGCGCGCGCGCGTCTTGTTCGCGCCGTGCCGGGTCGGCTATAGTTATCGGTTCTTGATTCTATTAAAAAGGAGACCGTATGGAACGCACTTTAGTTTTAATCAAACCCGATGCTGTCCAGCGCGGCCTGGTGGGCCGCATCCTGGGGCGCTTTGAAGATAAAGGATTGAAAGTCGCCGGCATGAAATTCATGACGCTTACGGACGCGCTGTTGAACGAACATTACAGTCACCTGGCCGACAAGCCATTCTTTCCCGGCACCAAACGATTCATGACGCTGACGCCGGTGGTGGCGATCTGCGTTGAAGGACTCGACGCCGTCGACACGGTTCGCCGCCTGTGCGGCATCACCAAAGCACGCGAAGCCGCGCCCGGCACGATTCGCGGCGACTGGGCCATGAGCGTGCAAGCCAATCTCGTGCACGCTTCGGATTCGCTCGAAACTGCCAAGACCGAGGTGACGCGCTTCTTCGACGATGCCGAGCTTTTCGAGTACGATTCAGCGCTGACGCAGACCATCTATTCGGAAGACGAACTCGGATAGCCTTCAGCGGTGATCTGGTCGTCGCCTCAAGTAAGAACAGCAGCAATGATCGGAAAATAATCAGACCGTTCGCGCCACCTTGATTGTAATGCAATTTACAACAACAAGGTGGCGCGTCATTTTGCCGTCACCGTCTCGTGAAGCTGAAATCGTTTGCTGCGTTCGCCATTCCTTCATGTTAAGATAGCCCTCGTGAAAATCCTGCTTGTATCATTAGCTTCGGTTTTCATCCTCTTCCTGCCTCAGGTTGCTGATGCGCAGAGCGGCAACACGCTGTATGGCGACTTCCAGGTGGATGAAAGCCGCGTCCAGGGCACCAAGCCCGAAACCTTCCATCTCATTCTCTACGACTTACGCGGCCAGGTGATCGCGCGGCAAGCGATTGACAATGGCGGGCGCTATCGCTTCTTCGATGTGCCAAATGGCGAATACCGGCTGGCGGTCGAGGTGGAGAATCAGGAAATCGCGCGGATCAGCCTTCGCATTATGGAAGTGTCGAAAACCGATGTCCGTCATGACATCTCTCTGGAATGGCAACCCGGACGCAACGATGCGGGTCGCAGCAAAACGACAGCGGTTGCCGGCGGCGATGCTTATTCGCGCAGCGCCGCCAATGAGTCATTGTTTAATAAAGCAGAGGAAGCGCTCAGGAAAAAAGATTACGATCATGCCATCGAATGGCTCACCCAGATCGTCGGCAATGATCCTAAAGACTACATCGCCTGGACGGAACTGGGAACGCTCGCGTTCCGCCGGGAGAAATACGACGACGCCGAAAAAGATTATCAGCGAGCCCTCGCCGAGCGACCGGCTTACGCGCTGGCTTTGTTGAACTACGGCAAGCTGCGACTGGCGAAGAAAGAGTTCGAGCCAGCAATCGAAATCCTCAGCCGCGCGGTGACGGCGCAGCCGCTGTCAGCCGATGCGAATTACTTTTTAGGCGAAGCCTACTTGCAGGCGAAACGCGGCTCGAAAGCCGTCGGCTACCTGAACGAAGCGCTGCGCCTCGACCCAATCGGCAAGGCTGAAGCCCACTTGCGACTGGCCCTCCTCTACAAAAGCGCCGGCTTGAAAGACAAGGCAGTTGCCGAATATGAGCAATTCCTCGCCAAAAGGCCCGATTATCCTGAGAAGGAAAAAATTCAACAGTTCATCCGCGAAAACAAAAAGCCTTGAGCGCCTGCCAGTCAATGGCTGCCGCGCCGCCGCAAAACGTACAGTAGCAAAAATTACTTTTAACCCTTACTGGCCTCCGGCGATTGGCAAGACGAGAGGCGGCGCGGCGTGCGCCTGGCAATCGGCGTTGCCGCTTGCTATTGACTCGCCTGCGCTGTCGTCATAGTATACCCAAGGTTTTATAACATCTGACATCTACAGGTTGAGAATCTCTGAGAGTAATGATTTAGCGGTTCGGCGTCGTTGGACGAATTATTCAAGCATCATCAATTCAATGCGCCGGTATGGTGGTGAAAAAGTAGTGCCGAATCATGAAAGAGCATGATCTCGGAGCGCGCTAGCCGTCCCGCCAGGGACGATCTATCTATTCTAGGGAGTGCGACCAAAGCGAGCAGCAGAACTCGCAAGGCATTCGGGAATGGCCGCTCACAATCGCAGCGCTTGATGGCAATTTTCCGGCTTCGGATATGGGCGTCCTGACTGCTTGCCATTCCTTGCAACAATTCATTTGGTTTTGACTCATGGCCCACGACGCTGTCGACTCGAAGCGGCGTCTGCCGGCTCATCACCTCGGTCAATCAAGGAAACAACGGCCACTCGCATTTAGCGACGAGCGCCGAACACCAAACGTGGAGTAATTTATGACCAAAATGACAAGGAAGCTGGTTCGCACACTAAGAACTTTCAGCAAAGCCGTTTTGACGACGCTACTCATGCTGATGCTGCTACAGTCGAGCGTGCCGGCACAGACCGGCTCATCGTCGCTTCGCGGCACGATTATCGATCCACAGGGACAGGCGGTGGCGGGCGTCAATATCACCTTGACTCACGTGGAGACGAACGCCGCGCGCAAAGCGACGACCAACGATAAGGGCAACTACGTTTTTAATTTGCTGCCGCCTGGAACCTATCGCCTCGAAGCCGAAGCGACCGGCTTCAAGAAGGCGGTGATCTCCGACATCCATGCGCAAGTCGACAAAGCGACGACGACCGATGTGCAGATGGAAGTCGGCGCAATCACCGAATCGGTTTCGGTTTCCGCAGGGGCGAGCGAAGTGTTGCTCAACAAACAGGACGCCACCATCGGCAATAACTTCACCAGCAGTCAGATCACCCAACTGCCGCTGGAATCGCGCAACGTCGTGGCGCTGCTGAGCCTGCAACCGGGCGTGACCCCCGACGGTTATGTCAACGGCTCGCGCGCCGACCAGGCCAATGTCACCCTCGACGGCATTGATGTCAACGAGCAACAGAGTGGTCTGGATAACATTGCGCTTGCAGAGGGTAGGCAGGAAGCCTTCTCCAGCGTCCTGCGCGTGACGCCGGACTCCGTTGAAGAGTTTCGCGTTACGACCACCAACCCGAATGCGGCGCAGGGGCGCTCGGCGGGCGCGCAGGTGTCACTGGTGACCAAAGCCGGCACGAATCAGTTTCACGGCTCGGTCTACGAATTTCATCGCAACACCGTCACCAGCGCCAACGATACCTTCAACAACATGAATGGCCTGCCGACGCCGAAACTGCTGCGCAACCTCTTCGGCTTTTCGGTCGGCGGGCCGATCAAAAAAGACCGGCTCTTCTTCTTCTACAACTATGAAGGCCGCCGCGACGCCAGCGAAGCCTCGGTCGCGCCGGTCACCGTGCCGCTGCCTAGTTTAGGGCTTGGCCAGGTTCGTTACCTTAACGATTCGGGCGGCATCACGACGGTCAATACCAACCAGCTTAACCAGATTTACCCGGAAGTCGGCATCAACCCGGCGGCGGTTGCCATCCTTGCGGATGCGGCGAAGCGCTACCCGGCCAACGATTTCTCGGTCGGCGACGGGTTGAACACTGGCGGCTTTCGCTTCAACGCCAAGACGCCGCTGAAATTGAACACCCACATCCTGCGGCTCGATTACAACGTCACGAGCGACGCCAAGCACGTCGTCTTCCTGCGCGGCAACTATCAGGAGGATACTGTCGGCTTTGCGCCGCAATTCCCCGACACGCCGGCACCGCGCCTGTGGAATCATCCCACAGGCATCGCCATGGGCTACAATTGGGTCATCAGCAATTCGCTGATCAACAACTTCCGCTACGGCCTGACCCGCGAGGCGTTTTCCAACCAGGGCGACTCATCGGCAAACGCCATCACTTTTCGCGCCGTCTTTTCGCCGCTCGCTTTCACCCGGACGTTAGACCGCACGACACCTGTGCATAATTTCACAGACGACCTGTCGTGGACGCATGGCAACCACACCTGGCAATTCGGCGGCAACGTCCGCCTCATTCGCAACACCCGCGCCAGCGCCTCTGCGGCATTCGACTCGGCGGTCACCAATCTCTTCTTCTATCAGGAAGCCGGCGGCTCGGTGCTTACGCCGATTGAAAGCACCAATTTGCCGCTCGTCGATCCCGGCTTTGAAACCAATCTCGGCCACGCGCTGACGGCGCTGATCGGGCGCTATTCGGAATACTCCGCCACCTTCAACTTCGGGGCTGACGGTTCGCCGCAACCCGTCGGTCAAAGCGTCAAGCGCAGCTTCGCCACGCAGGAGTATGAAGGCTACGTTCAAGATGTCTGGCGGGTGAAGCCGACGCTGACCGTGACGGCGGGTTTGCGCTACGGCGTCAGCCGACCGGTCTACGAAGTCAATGGCTTCCAGGCGCAGCCCACCGTAAGTCTGGGCAAGTTCTTCGACCAACGCGTCGCCGGGGCGTCCGTCGGCAAGCCGTTCAATGAACTGATCACTTTTGATAAATCGGGGCCGGCCAATGGCAAGCCTGGCTTGTACCATTGGGACTTGAATAACCTCCAGCCGCGCATCGGCGTGGCGTGGTCGCCGAACTTCAAGAACAGTCTTCTGCGCAAATTCCTGGGCGGCGAGGGTGACTTCGTGGTGCGCGGCGGCTTCGCCGTGGTCAACGATTATTTCGGCGAAGAACTGGCCGTCCGTTTCGATCTCAACAACACGCTCGGCTTCTCTTCGACTCAGGAGATTTCGGCTGAAACCTTCAACGTCACGGACAATCCGGCACCGAGATTTAATGGCTTCGGACAGAACATTCGCTCGCTGCCGCTCATCCAGGTTCCGCCGAAGCTGGTCTTTCCGCTGACGCATCCTGCCGACGAATCTACCCGCATCGAAGCCGGCCTGGACGATTCTCTGGTGTCGCCGGTTGAATACAGTTGGAACGTCTCGGCTGGTCGCAAGCTGCGCGGCGGTCTGTTCATCGAAGCGGCCTACATTGGCCGGCTCGGACGCAATCTGCTGGTGGGCCGCGATGTGATGGCGCTCAATGATCTGGTTGATCCGCAGAGCGGCATGGACTGGTACACAGCGGCGGGCATCCTTGCCAAATTGCGCGACGCCAGCACGCCGATCAATAAAGTAGGACGAATTCCCTACTTTGAAAATCTCTTCCCCGATTTCAGCCGCCCGGCGGGACTGACCGTATCGCAGGGCGTCTATCGGCGGATTGCTCGCGGAGCCGTCGGGGGCCGCGACAACGATTACACGACGCTACAGTTGATCCTCGACGATCAGTCGATCATCGGCCCAAACGTCTTCTACCATCCGCAGTATGCGGCGCTGGCGGCCTTCAGCACCATCGGTCACTCCAATTATCATGCCGGCACGCTGTCGGTTCGCGAGCGTTATCACAACAGCTTGACCTTCGACTTCAACTACACGCTGTCGAAATCCATCGATGATGCATCGGGGTTGCAGACGGGGAGCTTGTTCGGCTCGACCTTCATTCTCAATCCGCTGCGGCCCTTCGACAACCGCGCTGCCTCGGACTTCGACATTCGGCACATCATCAACGCCAACGCGCAGTGGCAGCTTCCGGTCGGTCACGGCAGGAAGTTCCTGAGCACCAGCAACGGCTTTGTCAATGCCTTTATCGGCGGCTGGGACTTGAATGCCATCTATCGTTGGAATTCAGGGAAGCCGATTACTTGTGACGGGTTTGCCTGTTCCGGCCCCTTCGATGCAGGTGCCTGGGCGACCAACTGGAACGTGCAGAGCAACGGCGTGCGCATTGTCCCCATCAAGTCGTCACCATCGTCGACCAGCGCCGACGGCAGGCCGAATCTCTTCAACAACGTCGAGCAGGCTTATCAGAGCTTCAGGAATGCGCGAGCCGGCGAGACCGGCGACCGCAATGTCCTGAGGGCTCCCAGTTACGTTACGCTCGACATGAGTTTGAACAAGTCGTTCAACATGCCGTGGAGCGAAACCCATAAGTTGCAATTCCGTTGGGAAGTGTTCAACGTTACCAACACGCAGCGCCTGGGCAACGTCACCGATCTGTCGCTGGATACCGATCCGCAACTGCCCGGCAGCACGCCGACATCAGGCTTCGGCAACTTCGTGACGATTCAGGGAACGCCGCGCGTCATGCAGTTCGGCTTGCGTTACACCTTCTAATGGCCTGACCAAGATCAAACAACAAGCGACAACGCTAAACTGAAAAAAGGGGTGCTCGACGGAGCATCCCTCTTTTTTTGACCAGGCCGATGATTGCGGCGATATGTTTAAAACAAAAATCAAGAGATGGGAATGTTCCAGATGGCACATTTCACTTTGGAGAACGGGCCTTGCCCCCGCCAGTTCGACTCACACACCGCAGCGGGGGCAAGGCCCCCTTCCCGACTGCCAGGACACCCATCTGCTTCCCTACGACAACTCTTTGACGCGGCGTTGAATTTCGTAGAGCTTCGTCAGGGCTTCGACCGGGCTGAGTTCGTTGATGTCGAGCGCGACGAGCGCCTCAAGCAAGGCGCGGTGCCCAGCCGCGAGCCTGTCAGACGGTAGGCTGTCGGCTCTCTGCGATTCGCCCGCCGAGTTGGTGTGTTCGTTTAATAGTTCATTCGCGCGGCGCAGTACAGGCTTAGGCAGTCCGGCGATTTGTGCGACATAGATTCCAAAACTCTTTTCGGCGCGGCCCGGCTCGACCCTGTGCAGGTAATGCACTTTGCCGCCGCGTTCGCGCACGGCCAGGTGATAATTGCGCACTCGCGGCAGGTAATCGCTGGCATCGGTTAATTCGTGATAGTGGGTGGCAAACAACGTCTTTGCCTGTAAGCGCGGTTGATTGTGCAGATATTCGATGACCGCCCGCGCAATCGATAGCCCGTCGACGGTCGCGGTGCCGCGCCCGATTTCATCCAGCAGGACGAGGCTGCGCGGCGTCGCGTGATGCAGGATGTGCGCGGTCTCGATCATCTCGATCATAAAGCTCGAATGGCCGCGCAGCGTATAATCGTTCAAGCCTATGCGCGTGAAGATGCGATCCAGCAGCGCCAGGCGCGCTTTGTCAGCCGGCACGAAGCTGCCGATTTGCGCCAGCAAACAGATCAACGCCACCTGTCGCAGATAGACAGACTTGCCTGCCATATTCGGCGCGGTGATCAGCATGATCTGCGTGTCACGGTTCGAGAGCTTGGTGTCGTTGGCTACAAATTCTCTGCCGTCAAGCATCTGCTCGATCATCGGATGCCGGCCTTTAATGATCGTCAGGTCGTCGTCTTCGGTGAGTTCCGGGCGCACGTACTGGCGCTCGACGGCAAGCTCGGCGAGCGCCGTAAACAGATCGAGGCAACCGAGCGCCGCGCCCACACGGTTGACGCGCTCGTGATGTTTGTTGATCTCATCGCACGCCTGCCGATAGAGACTGGTCTCCAGTTCGAGTATGCGTTCGCGGGCATTGGCGATGAGCGATTCGTGCTCTTTCAGTTCAAGCGTGAAGAAACGCTCGGCGTTCGTCAGCGTCTGCTTGCGCACGTAATCGGCAGGCGCGAGGTGTAGGTTCGGCTTGCTGACTTCGATGTAATAACCGAAGACTTTGTTATAGCCGACCTTCAGCGAGCGGATGCCGGTGCGCTGGCGCTCGCGCTTCTCGAAGTCCGCGAGAAACGTCCGCCCGCCGCCCAGTATGGCGCGCAATTCGTCAAGCTCACGCGAAAAGCCCGGACGAATGATGCCGCCTCTTTCAAAATCACTCGGCGGACGGTCGGCGATGGCGCGCTCGATGAAGGCAATCACATCGTCGCAATTTTCAAGCTGCGAATAATAATCCGCAGGGGCGTGCTCACGTTCGAGCAAGGCGCGGATCTCGACCACATGCTTCAAGCTATGCGCCAACGTCAACGTCTCGTAAGGCACTGCTAAGCGGCGGCGTATGCGACCGAGCAGGCGTTCGACATCGAGAACGTTTTCAAGCAGCGCCCGCACACGCTCACGAGCCTGCGCGTGATGCGTAAACCATTCGACCGCATCCTGACGGGCGCGCAGTTCATGGATCTCCAGCAGCGGATGGCGCAGCCAGCGACGCAGCAAGCGCCCGCCCATCGGCGTCTCGGTCAAATCTATGGTCGCCACCAGCGACCCCGTCGGCGCACCGCCGGTGAAGTCCCAGCCCTGAAAGATTTCGAGATTGCGCAGCGTCTGCGGGTCGAATTGCATGAAGTTGCTGGCGCGATAACTCTGAAGGTGAGTTAGATTACTGAGCGCGTCGCCCTGGGTGTCGCGCAGGTAAGCGATGATCGCGCCCGCCGCGCGCGTCGCCAGCCGCAAGTGCTCGGCACCGAAGGCGGCCAGCGAAGTGACCTCGAAATGTTCAAGTAAAGCGTGTCGCGCCGCTTCAAAAGAAGTCTGCGCTTCGTCGAGCCGCGTGATCGAGCGTATCTCCAGCGTCGGCAATTCGATGTCGAGCGGCGCAATCAACTCTGCCGGCGCGATGCGTTCAAGCTCACTGATGGCCTGCTCGCGGTTGAGTTCCGTCATGCGAAACTCGCCCGTCGAAATGTCTGCGTAAGCGATGCCGGCGGCGCGATCATCGATGATAAAACTGGCGAGATAATTATTGGCGCGGCGTTCGAGCAGTCCCGGCTCGATGATCGTGCCCGGCGTGATGATGCGCGTGACTTCGCGTTCGACCAGCCCCTTGCCCGGTGGCGTCGTCTGGTCGCAGATGGCGACCTTATAGCCGCGCTGGATGAGTTTGGCCAGGTGGCTGTCGAGCGAGCGCACCGGCACGCCCGCCAATGGATGCGCATTGCCTTTGCCGAACCATTTGCGCGTCAGCACAACGCCGAGTTCGCGCGCCAGCGTCTGCGCGTCTTCGTCAAAGGTTTCGTAGAAATCGCCGACCTGAAACAACAGAATCATGCCGGGATAGCGGCGTTTGATCTCAAGGTATTGTCGGCGCAGTGGTGTGCTCATAAATCAGAAGAAGATGACTGCCGGTTGACGCTTCAGGCGTTGCGGCTGCCTCTGGACAATGACAGCCAGATGACGCTCAGTAAGCCAAAAAACACCGCCCAGATCCACAGGCGGTTGACGATCATGCTGCCGAGGTTGTGGAAGCAGGGGAGCCCTCCGACATCCGTAGCGCCGCTGTATCGCACCAGCCAACTGGTGCCAATTTCGCTCGCCAGAGCAATCAGAAAGAAGGCGAAGAAATGCTTTTTCATAACGGCCTCTCGTTCGATTCATTGTTTCGCGTTGAGCTTTTCAAGCAAGTCTTGCTGCGATTTCAGCGCCTCGTACAATCGTTGCAAATCGCCGACGCCGATGATGGTGATGACTTCCCAGATTTCGTGAAACGATCCGCTGAGCCTTTTGCCGGCGAATCGCGCCGAGCGTTCGTCGGCAACGACCAGAAACGGGCGCGAGCGTTGCGCATCGTAAGCGTGCTTCAACCGGGTCAGCGCGCTATCGACGCTGCCGGCGATTTGCACCTCAAAGACGTGGCTCAAGCGCGGCGAATTGCTACTGTTGCGCCAGACGACATCGTAATAATCGAACTCGGCTTCGGCGTGCCGGCCCAGCATTTCGCCGATCTCAACGAGCATCTGTTGCGCCTCCTTGTGCGACAGCGTGCGCGGCGTTTGGGTCGTCGGCTCGACCGGCTGCGGGCGCATGGCTTCAGCTTCGACGCGGCGGCGGCCTTTGGCAGTGATCGTCCAGTGGGTGCGCTCGCGGCGCAATTCGCCGCGCTCTTCCAACTCGCGACCGGCGCGCTGGACGACGCGATTCCAGGCGCTGCGACGTGACGGCGAGCGTTCAAGCAAATCGTCGGCGGTGAGTTGCGGAAAGTAATGCACCAGCCGGTCGTAGAGGTAACGCAATTGATCGCTGCCGCCGGTGGCTTCGAGTTCTTGTAATATCGGCAGTTCTATTCTTGCAATTTCAGGAAAGGGCATCGGCGTTGTCTTGGACATTCAAGCTTCGTTCGCGTCTCATTGTAGAGGAGACCTGCGCGTTCTGACAACCGGCGCGTTGCGGGAAATGATGAATGATGAATGATGAACGATGAACGGGGAAATGACTAGAGGAATGAAAGCCTGGAATGTCTCTCTTGATTTATCATTCATCATTCATCATTCATCATTTCCGCTTGATTTCTGGCCTTTGGCTGTAGATACTTGTGCGTGATTTCATCCATCCGGCAGAGATCGGAACAGAGGCGGAAATGAGTCGCATCGAGCAGCCGGCGCGCTTGCGGCGATTTGCCGGGCGCGGCACAATAACAGCATATTCATAGGGAGCCGCCGAGTGGCGGCCAACAGGAGTGAGATGACGAAAGCAGAGCTGGTAGAAGAAGTGGCGCGCGCTGCGGAATTGAACAAGCGCGATGCCGAAGTGATTGTCGAGACGGTTTTTGATTCGATTATCGGCGCGCTCCACAAAGGCGAAAAGGTTGAGCTGCGCGGCTTCGGCAGTTTCCGCACGCGCGAGCGCGGCCCGCGTCGGGGTCGTAACCCGAAAACCGGCGAGCCGGTCGATGTGCCGGCCAAGCGCGTGCCGTATTTCAAACCTGGCAAGGAACTCAAAGAATTCTTCACCGACGCGCCAGAAGGCGAAGCGGGCACCGCTGAAGGTCATGAAGCTAAAGGCAGTGAACCGGAAACCGCGAGCGAGCCGGCACCCGAAGCCGCCGGCAGCAGTTCGGAAGCCACCAGCGGTTCAACCTCTTCCGGCTCGGCGGACTAAACCTATTCTGATTTGCAGTTGCAACACGCCAACCATTTGTTGATGTTGCATCGCCGCGCGCTTGCCGATTGCCGGCATGTTGCATCCAGTTGAGAGCAATCGGCAAGCGCGCGCCGCGAATTCTCATCTGCACATGACCGGCTTATCCTCATGAGCGAAAACGACCGAGATGACAAAGAGCGGCGCTCAGGCAACGACCGGCGGCAAAGCGACCGGCGCAATCCTGAGCGCCGTCCCGCGAGCGGCGTCTTGAGCACACGCAAAGGCGAGCGCCGTCAGGCCCCGCGCCGCAAAACAGATGTCAAGCCGCCAAAACCGACTGACGATTAATCGCTTATATCAACCTGCCTCTGCCTTCCCTGCTTCCGAACGGCGCGCCGCCGCCCGCATGCACTTGCAGAAAAATATTGCTTACCTCTTCGCTTTAATCTTCATATCTTCCGCCGATCAAGGTGGAAGCGTGGACGGTATAATGGCGCGTCAACGCAAAAGCGGCGACCACTGGCCGCCGCTTTGATGATCTTCAAAAGTAGGAAAGCCTTAGGTTCCCGCTTCCCAGGTGTTCATGTACTCGATCATTTCCGGTGAGAGTTGATCGATCTTGATCTTCATCGCTTCGAGCTTGAGCGAGGCAATCTCCATGTCGACTTCTTCGGGAAGCAATCGCACGCCGGCTTCGAGTTTGCCTTCGTTGGTAACCAGATATTCGCACGACAACGCTTGATTGGCGAAGCTCATATCCATGACCGACGCCGGGTGGCCTTCGGCAGCCGCGAGATTGATCAAACGGCCTTCGCCGAGGACAATGACGCGATTGCCCGACGATTTGACGCGATACTCTTCAACGAAGGGGCGCAGTTCTTCGCGCGCCTCGCTCATTCCGGCCAACGCCACGAGATTCAGTTCAACGTCGAAGTGGCCGGAATTGGCGACAATCGCGCCGTCTTTCATCGCGGCAAAGTGATGCCCGTCAATGACGTGACGATTGCCGGTCACTGTGATGAAGATGTCGCCGAGCGGCGCTGCCTGTTCCATCGGCATGACGCGGAAGCCGTCCATCACTGCTTCGATGGCACGAATCGGATTGATCTCTGTGACCACAACATTGGCACCCATGCCGCGAGCCCGCATCGCCACGCCTTTGCCGCACCAGCCATAACCGGCAACCACCAGAGTGCGGCCTGCCAGCAAAATGTTGGTCGCGCGAATGACGCCGTCGAGCGTCGACTGGCCGGTGCCGTAGCGGTTATCGAAAAAGTGCTTCGTCTGCGCATCGTTCACGGCAATGGCCGGCCACGTCAAACGGCCCATCTTTTCAAGGGCGCGCAAACGCACGAGTCCGGTCGTCGTCTCTTCGGTCGAACCGACCAGCGTATCAATCAAGTGCGGGTATTCTCTGACCATCGTGGCGATCACATCCGAGCCATCGTCAATGATCAGGTTCGGGTTGGTATCGAGCGCCATCTTCACATGCGTGCGATAGGTGTCGGTAGACTCGCCCTTGATGGCATAGACGGGGATGCCGTATTCGACGACTAGCGCGGCTGCGACATCGTCCTGAGTCGACAGCGGATTGGAAGCAATCAGCACGGCGTCAGCGCCGCCAGCTTTCAAGGCGCGCGCCAGGTTCGCAGTTTCGGTGGTGATATGGCAACAGGCGACGAGCTTGGCGCTTTCGAGCGGACGATCCGCTGCGAAGCGTTCGCGGATCAATCGCAGCACCGGCATTTCGCGCTCGGCCCATTCGATGCGCTTCTTACCGGCAGCCGCGAGATTCAAATCTTTCACATCGCAATTCGGTACTTTCGAGCTACTTGTCATGCTTTTTCTCCCTTAAAAATGGTCAGTGGTCAGTGGCCAGTGGTCAGCAGCGGAGCGACAATCAATCAACTCCCTACTGACCACTGGCCACTGACCACTGGCGACTACCTATAGTTCCGCAGCGCGGCGCAGGGCGTCAGCCTTATCGGTGCGCTCCCAGGTGAACTCCGGTTCCGTGCGACCGAAGTGGCCGTAGGCGGCGGTCAGTTTGAAGATCGGGCGGCGCAGATTCAGCGTCTCGATGATGCCGGCGGGCGTCAGGTTGAAGTGATCGCGCACGAGTTCTGAAATCTTCTCTTCGTCAATGCGGCCCGTGCCGCGCGTATCGACCAGCACGCTCACCGGTTCGGCAACGCCGATGGCATACGCCAGTTGCACTTCGCAACGGTCGGCCAGGCCGGCAGCGACGAGGTTCTTGGCCACGTAGCGCGCCATATAGCTGGCCGAACGGTCGACCTTCGTCGGGTCTTTGCCCGAAAACGCGCCGCCGCCGTGCGCCCCAGCGCCGCCGTAGGTATCAACGATGATCTTGCGACCGGTCAGCCCGGTGTCGCCCTGCGGCCCGCCGACGACGAAGCGACCGGTCGGGTTGATGAAGAATTTCGTGTTGGCGTCGAGCATCTCTTCGGGCACAACCGCTTTGATGACGTGATGGATGACATCTTCCTGAAGCTGTTCGTTGGAAATCGATTCGGAGTGCTGAGAGGAAACCACCACCGTGTTGACGCGCACCGGACGATGATTCTCGTATTCGACCGTCACCTGCGATTTGCCGTCGGGCCGCAGGTAATCCATCAAGCCTTCCTTGCGCACGTCCGCGAGACGGCGGGTCAATTTGTGCGCCAGCATGATCGGCAGCGGCATCAACTCCGCCGTTTCATTGCAGGCATACCCGAACATCATGCCTTGATCGCCCGCGCCGCCGGTGTCTACGCCCATGGCGATGTCAGGTGATTGCGTATCGATTGCCGTGATCACCCCGCAGGTTTCGCAGTCGAAACCGTACTTGGCGCGAGTGTAACCTATCTCACGAACTGTTTCACGCACGATCTTCGGAATGTCCACCCAGGCTTCAGTGGTGATTTCGCCGGCGACGATAACCAGTCCGGTAGTCAGTAAGGTTTCGCAGGCGACGCGGCCATACGGATCTTTGCTTAAAATGGCATCTAACACGCCGTCGGAAATCTGATCGGCGATCTTGTCTGGATGACCTTCAGTCACCGACTCCGACGTAAACAAGCGTTTATTGGTACTCACTAAATTCAAGCCTCCTCTCAGTAAAATCACTACGGCAGGTATCTAGCATGAGCAGAACTCAACGGCTCACTGTAACCGCGAAATCTAGCAGACCGCCATGAGGCATGTCAAGGTTAGCCGCTGATGACCTCGCGCCGCGATAAAGCCGCTGCAACAAATTGAAAGCCGCGATTTTGTTAGTTGAATGCGGTTGCCGGCCAGGCGTATGATGGAGGGGCGTGAGCGCTTAGGTTGCGCCTTATCTGCGCCGCGCAACCTGTAGTCTGATCTGCAAAGAGGGACCGCCGATGAGTGACGCTCTCGTCTTCGCCGGCATTGCTCCACATCCACCGCTGCTGGTGCCTGAAGTCGGCGGCGAGCGCATCGAGCGCGTCAAGGATTCGCAACAGGCGATGCGCGACTTTGCGCGGCGATTGCTCGACACCCATCCTGAAACCGTCGTCGTCATCTCACCGCATTCGCCGCTCGATCCGCAGGCGTTCACGGCTCGCGCCAGCCATGAATTGCATGGTGATTTCCGCGATTTCCACGCGCCACAGGTGCGGCTCGCATTTGCAAACGACCAGGAGTTGCTCAATGCAGTTGAAGCGAGCGCGAGCGTCGCGGGCGTCAGGTTTGTCCGGCTGGCGCGTGATCATCCGCTCGATCACGGGGCGCTGGTGCCGCTCTATTATTTGCACGAGGCCGGCTGGCGCGGCCCGGTCGTGGTGTTTGGCTTCACGATGCAGGATAACCAGAGGCACCTCGCCTTTGGTCGGGCGATCAACGAGGCCGCCGCTACTATTTCGCGCCGCATCGCCCTGGTCGCCAGCGGCGATTTGAGCCATCGCCTGATCGTCGGCGGGCCCTACAAGTTCGAGCCCACCGCACACCTGTTCGATGAGCAGATCGTCGCCGCCATAGCGACAGGCAATGCCGATCAGGTGATTGATATGGACGAAGGCTTGCGTAATCGCGCCGGCGAATGCGGCTACCGCTCGATCCTCATCGCTCTGGGCGGCATGGATGGAAACCTGCGCGATCATCAAGTGCTCAGTTACGAAGGGCCGTTCGGCGTCGGCTACATGGTCGCCGTTCTGTTTGACGCCAACCGGCAACCCCACGACTAAACATGGCAGGAGCAGCGAATGCATTATCGCCGCCGGAACTTGCGCGGCTTGCGGTCGAAGCTTTCATCCGCGACGGCGAGCGCCTGACGCCGCCGGAACCGGTTGAAGGCGTGCTGGCCGAGCGCGCCGGAGTGTTTGTAACTTTGCGTACACTCGATGGCGCGCTGCGCGGCTGCATCGGCACCATCGCCCCGGTCACGCCAAAGGTCGCCTGTGAGATCATCGAGAATGCGGTCAGCGCGGCGACCCGCGACCCGCGCTTTCCGCCGGTCACCCGCGACGAGTTGTCTGACCTGACTTACGGGGTGGATGTGCTTTCGCCTCCCGAAATGGTTGGCGGCGTCGAAGACCTCGACCCCTCGCAGTATGGAGTCATCATCGAAACCCTCGATGGCCGCCGGCGCGGCCTGTTGTTGCCGCGCATTGCCGGCATAGACTCGGCGCAGGCGCAATGGCGAGCGGTTCACCGGAAAGCCGGTATTCGTCCCGGCCAGCCGGTGCGCGTCGAACGCTTCACCGTCACGCGCTTCGGTAAGGATTAAAGGCAGACGAGCAAAGGCTTGACACTGGCCGGCGCGGATGGGTATTCTTTTAGTCTTTTGTAACAACGATTTTCTTAGCAGTGATGAGGAGAGACGAGAAGCATGGCCAATCATAAGTCAGCAGAAAAGCGCATACGCCAGACCGAGCGCCGCAATGAAGTGAACCGCCGCAATCGCAGCAGCTTGCGCACTCAGGTCAAAGCCCTGCGCGCGGCGATTGCAGAAGGCGACCAGGAGCAGGCCAAAGCCGCACTCAATGCCACCGTGTCGCTGATTGACAAGTCGATTCAAAAAGGCATTTTGCATCGCAACGCGGCGGCGCGCTACAAATCGCGTCTGACGGTTCGCGTCAATCAAATGTCGGCATAACCGAGCAATTCGCCGGTCACCAATCAATCAGCTATCGCTATCCTGTCAAACACAAAAAGCGAACGGCCCTGTACCGTTCGCTTTTTCGTGGGCGCTCTCGCACCCGCTTCCCTATGTGCTTTGAAGTAAATGATCAGCGCTTGCGCGCCGGCTTGGCCGGAGGCGTGCCGGGTTCAAGCGTACAGATCGAGCCGTGCCGCTTGATGCGCAGGTAGACTGATTCGAAGACGCGGAACGGATGGTTCATGTTCTCTGCGCCGAGATAGGCCACGGTCAAATCCTGCGCCACGGCAAGGTCGAAATTCGCCGCGCCCGTCGACACGATCAAGCCGCAGTCGTCGCGGATAAGCGGCGATTGATACACGCCGTCGGTGATCAATTGGCGGATGTGCTCGATCTCCAGTACGCCTGTGCCCGGATGCACCTGATGCATCTGCGTATAAAGACGCGGACTGACGACCATGGCATAAGGGCCATAGAAGCCGCGTTCGACGAGCGTCTGCGTGGCATCGACGACATCCTGAAACGGATTGCCCGATTCCGTCCAGTCGCGCCGCGTGATGACTTGCCGGCCTTCGACAACCATCAAGCCTTCATAGCCCATCTCCGAATTGCCGTTGAAAATCAGATCGTCTTCGGCATCGGCGCAAAATGCCGCCGCGCCTGCCGCCGCCGCCACATCAAGCGAGGTGCCGGTCTGCCTTGCGGTTTCGATGTCGCGCCAGTGCAGGATGAAATCTTTGTAGATGATGGGGATGATGCCGCTCTCGCGCCGCACCGAGCGCACCGGATCGGATTCCTCTTCACCGAGCAAGCCGATGCGTCCCATGGTGGTGCCGGCAAAGTGATCGTGAACAATCGTCTGAATGCCTGGCCCGAGCGGCCCATGCAAATCAACAATGCGGCGACCGATCAAGCGGCGACGCGCGACATTGATGACGACGTTTTTGATATTCTCCCATTCCTGATCGTTGAGCGGGTTTTCTTCGTGTGCAAAGATGGGCATCCAAATCCTCCGATTCTAGGTTTTAGATTTTTGATTTTAGATTACCGAACTTAAGGAACAGGCGACCATCATCAGTTCCTCAATCCAAAATCCAAAATCCAAAATCTAAAATTCTCATTGGAATATACTCCAGCGGGCGCTTTCGGGCAAAGTCAATTCAGCGATGAGGTACTGCATCTGCAAGCGCGGCGTTGCTTCCGATTTCTTAATGGCGTTGTCGATTTGCGCGATGCGCCTGAGGCCGTGAACGATCTCTTCACGCGAGGTGCGCAGCACGCGCTGATTGAACAGTTCAGCGTTGCGGCCATAGCGACCCGTGGCGCGATTCACCTCATCGGTCGGCGCTTTGCGAATCATCAACTCTTTTGCTGTCAACATGCGGCGATACAACCCGGCGAGCGCGCCGAGAATCACCAGCGGCTCGCTGCCGTCATCAAGCAGCCGCTCCATCAGCTTGAGAGAGCGCGGGCGGTTGCGCTCGATGATGGCATCCCACAACTCCCAGCTAGTGTGCTCGCGAGCGCGCGGCACCAGTTCGCTGATCATCTGATTGTTGATCGTGCCGCCAGCCGCGTAACTCATGAGCTTTTCAAGCTCGTTAACCAAGCGCGTCAGGTGCGTGCCGGCCAGGCCGATCAGATGGCCGAGCGCCATGGGTTCGATCAAAAAGCCGCGCCTTCTCAAGAATTCTTCGACCCAGCGCTTCGCTTTGTCTTCCGAAAGCCGATCAAAGACGACCAGTGTGCAGGTCTTCATCAGCGCTGCCGTCAGCTTGCGCCGCTGGTCGAGCGATGCCGCTTGAAAGACCAGCGTCGTCGTCGGCGACGGGTGCTTCAGGTAATCAAGCACCATCTCGGTCTCGTCTTCTTTGATCTTATCGAAATCGCGCGCTACGACGATGCGCCGCGCCGCCATCATCGGCGTCATGTTCGCCGTTTCGATGACTGACCACGCCGTCGCTTTTCGTCCGGGACTGGTTTCGCCGCCAACCGCAATGACCGCATAGTTGAACAAGCGCCCGCCTTCGTCCAGCGTGTTGGCAAGCAATCGCATCGCGTGATCGTGGTAATAACTCTCCTCGCCGACGAAGGCATATAACGGCTCGATGTGCCCCGACTTGATCTGTCGGCGCAGGTCATCGAAGCTCAGGCCGTCAAGTTTTTTCTTCGGCGATTTTCGACTCACAGCCCTTCCATGATGGCCGAGACCAGCGATTGCGCGAACTCTTTAGCGACGCGGTCGACAGCCGGGTTCTCTTCGTTGAAGAAGCTTTGCGGATCGTCCGACAATTCGTATTCGCCGTTGAAGTCGAGGCGCTGAGCATCAAAAAGAATCTTGCGCGAATGCTGATCGCGCAGGGTCACACCTGTGACAATGCGCACGTCCCAGACGCGCGTGCGGCCACGTTCGTCGAGAATCGAACCGGCGGCGCGAAAGCTGCGAATGTCGCCGCTCAAGACGGCGTCGGCATCATCGGGATTTTGCGTGATGCGAATGCCGCGCGCCCGCTTGAGGATTTCTTCGATGACCGCCTGCGTGAAGCGCTGCTCGACGCGGTACTTGAGGCTGGAGTTTTGAAAGACCGGCACGGCAATCGTCTTGATGCTGGCTGGCAGGCTGCGGCCTCGGCCCGCGCGCTTGTAGCCGCACACATCAAAAGCCAGCGACAGCATAATGGCAAACAGGATTGGCTTGAACATAGCTATGGTGATATTAGCTGTGGGAAGCGCAGCGAGACAAGCGGCTAACTCAGACGGCATGAGAATAGCCTATAAGGAATCGCCACAGAGTCACTGAGACACAGAGAAAAATAAAAAACTCAGAGATTTATTATGCCTTCTCTGTGTCTCAGTGACTCTGTGGCCAATCCCCGTCCGATTGATTGGCGTTCAAGAGAATAATCGCGCCAGCAACTGCGACAGCGCTGTATGGTGTAGGCTGCCGGGGTCGGCAACCAGTATGTAGATAATCCGCGCGACGCCGAAGATGGCAAAGGCAATGGCCGTCCAGCGAATCAGCCGGAAGCGTTCGGCGAAGGCATCGAAGGCGCGCGGGAAGCCTGGTCGATTCAGCAAGACGCACACCGCGCGGATCCAGACGAGCGCGAACAACACAAAGAGCGGCGGGCCGAGCAGATTCCATGTGAATGCCGAAAGCAGATGGCCTTTGCCAAAGGCGCAAAATGAATGCGTCAAGCCGCAGCCGGGGCACGGCAAGCCCGTCGCATTCTTGAAGCCGCAGATCGTAAAGTAATCCCCGCCCGCCGGTTGATAGATGACGCTGATGATAAAGACCGCTGCAAGCATGATGAAGGCAAACCAGGCAAGCTTTCTTGATTGCTCATCGTCGCCTGCGCCATCAGCCGCTACAGCGCTTGCCGACGCAATCAATGATTCAGTTTTCGGCTCGCTCACCGGCATTCGTCTTCACCCGTGCGATAGCGCATGCGCTGGCGCGACCGTAGCCGCCGCCGCGAAGTCGTTAATCAGTTTAGCAAACTGATTCGGATATTCCAGCATCGGCAGAAAGCCGCAGCCGCGCAGGGTCGCCAGCCTGCCGGTCTTCGATAAGACGAACAAGCGCCGCGCTTCCGCCGTTCCCTTTTTGTCTTTTTCACCACAAATGAATAATGTTGGCGCGGTGCTCTCAATGATGCTGCGTTCAAGTCTCGCGGTCGCCTCTACAGAGGATGCGGCGAGCGCCGTTTCGTAAGCCGCGCGCGGACTGAGTTCGGCGAAGTCGCTGGACAAACGATCACGCCAGGGCCTGGGCGCGCGGCGGAAGCGGCGCGTGACGATATCGCGAATCAAAGGGAAGGCCGCCAACTCGCGCAGCGCCAACTGGGCCGGCGTGAACAGGCCAAGATTCTTCACATCATCTTCGGGCAAACCGGGACGCGGGCTGACGACGACCCGCGCGCGAACATCCTGTGGATGCATCGCGGCAGTCTCGGCGGCAACAATCGCGCCGACATCGTGGCCAACCATCACGGCGTCGAATATGCCTGCGGCTTCAAGCACGCGATGCAGATCGTCGGCGTGATCTTCAATGGCAAACCGGGCCTCAAGGGCTGCCGGTTGCGAACGACCGACGCCGCGCGCATCGTAGAGCAGACAGCGGTAGCGCTTTGCCAACAGCGCGACAACTGGCCGCCAGCATTCCGCCGACATCGCCCAGCCGCTCAGGAAAACCAGCGGCGGGCCGCTGCCGGCGGTTTCAAAGTAGATCGGGCCATTTCCTGTCTTCAGCATCATGACTTGAGCATCCAATATGCGAACGCGACGCGCAGATTGATTCTGCAATGCGGCCACAAAGATTGCAACGCGGTTGTTGAGGTGGCGGGATCAGTACAACAACGAGTGGACGCCCCGGTCGGCATACGATTTGGCTATAGCAGAAGGTTCGCCAAGCCTATGGGGCGGCCTGAGTCATGAATTGCATTGACACAGATTCAGGTAACCGGGTGGTTTGCCGATATGATTCTTGACAGGAGGATTCTGTGACGGCTAACATTCGCCTTTGCCTTTTGCCACGGATTCGCGCCATGGGAGTATCAGACGAAGAATTCATGCGCGAAGCGTTGGCCGAAGCGGCGGCAGCTAGTGATGCCGGCGAAGTTCCAATCGGCGCTATCGTCGTGGTCAACGGCGAAATCAAAGGCCGGGGGCGCAACCAGGTCATTCACGCCAGCGACCCGACGGCGCATGCGGAAATCGTCGCGCTACGCGAAGCCGCACAGGCCATCGGTAATTACCGGCTGACCGGCGCGATGATGTATTCGACGATTGAGCCTTGCGCCATGTGCGCCGGCGCGTTGATTCACGCGCGCATCGGGCGGCTGGTTTACGGCGCTAAAGATGAGCGAGCCGGCGCGGTGACGACGCACTTTGGTATTTGCACTACAGATTTTTTGAATCACCGCGTGAAGGTCGAGGGCGGCATTCTTGAGGCTGAGTGCCGCCAGATGATACAATCGTTTTTTCGCGGAAAACGCCGAGCCACATGATGCGGAGAGGTGCGAGAGTGGTTGAATCGGGCGGTCTCGAAAACCGTTGTACCCGCAAGGGTACCGTGGGTTCGAATCCCACCCTCTCCGCCAGATCGATTTTGGATTTTGGATTGCCGATTTAGGATTATAAGGAAGAGGCCGACAGATGGCAGCATTGCCATCCGGCGAATCTAAAATCCAAAACCGGGAGAGGTGCAGGAGTGGCTGAACTGGCAGCACTGGAAATGCTGTGTACGGGAAACCGTACCGTGGGTTCGAATCCCACCCTCTCCGCCAGAGCAGTTGCCAGTTACCAGTAGCCGGTTGCCAGCGCGAAATGGCTGACAACTGACAACTGGCTTCTGACCACTGCTTTTATCAGGCTCCGGGCGCTGTGCAATCTCGTAGCTGCGAACCCCGCCAGGCCGGGAACGGAGCAACGGTAGCAGCCTACAGATGTGCCGCAGCTTACCCGGAGCCTGACCAGCTTTCTTGCCGTTTTTTTATTACCGGCACCGCCCGCCGCTGGCACCCCTGCATTCTTCTTGCAAGCCAACTGGTCACGGCTTAGACTAAAATTGTTGCACGATTGACGATGCAAACTTGACGACGCGAATCGTATTTCATGCCAGAATCACAGGTCATCGCCAGAAAGTTCCGCCCTCAGAGTTTCACCGAAGTCGTCGGGCAGGAGGCCATCACGCGCACGCTGAGCAACACGCTCACCAGCGGGCGACTGCATCACGCTTACCTGTTCACAGGGGCGCGCGGCGTCGGCAAAACGACGACGGCGCGCATCTTCGCCAAAGCCTTGAACTGCGTCAAAGGCGTCACCACCGAGCCGTGCGGCGTCTGCGCTTCATGTACGGAGATCGCCGCCTCGGCGTCAATGGACGTTTTAGAAATCGACGCCGCTTCCAACACCGGCGTCGACAATGTTCGTGAAGTGATTATCAATACCGTGGCGATTGCCCCGGCGCGCGACCGCTATAAGATATTCATTATTGACGAAGTTCATATGTTGTCGACCGCCGCCTTCAATGCGCTGCTCAAGACGCTTGAAGAGCCGCCGCCGCGCATCGTCTTCATCATGGCGACGACCGAATTGCAGAAGGTTCCCGAAACCATTCTGTCGCGCTGTCAAATCTTCGAGTTTCGCACCATCACTCTCAAGAAGATCAGCGATCAGCTTCGCCAGATTGCGGATAATCTCGGCGTCAAGATCAGCGACACAGCGCTTGCCATCATCGCGCGCGCCGGCGAAGGCTCGATGCGCGACGCCGAGTCGGCGCTCGATCAGGTCATCAGCTTTTCCGGCATGACCGTCGCCGACGAAGATGTCTCGTCGGCGCTCGGACTCGTCGATCTTGAAACGCTCAACCAGACGGTTCGCGCCATTGGCGAACAGGACGCCGCTACCATCCTGCGAATTGTCGACGAAGTCGTGACGCGCGGCTACGATCTGCGCAACTTCTGCCGCGAAATGATCGTCCAGTTACGCGCCCTGCTGGTCATCAAGGTCGCCGGCTTCGACCCGGAACTGGTGCAGTTGCCGGCGAGCGAAGGCGAGCCGATGGTGCGCCTGGCGGAAATGTTTTCCGAGCAGGACATCGTGCGCTTTTTCTCTATCCTGACGAAGACCGAACAGGACATTCGCACCAGCACGCAGCCGCGCTTTCATCTGGAAATCGGCTTGATCAAACTGGTGCATTCGCGCCGGCTGTATCTGCTCGAAGAAGCGCTCAATCAACTGGCCGACTTGCAATCACAATTGGGACTGAGCGGCGTAGCGCCCGCCAGCGGCCCTGCGCCAGTCACGCCGCCGCGCGCTGCGGGAAGACCCGGCGGGCCGTCGAGTTCAGGGCCGCTGCGACCGGCACCCCGGTCGATGCCCGAAGCCGCAAAGCCCGCCACGCCGCGCAGCCAGTCGCCGGTGGCGGCAAACCAGCCGCCGTCAATTAGCGACCGGAGCGTTCCTTCGTTCGCCGCGCCACGCCCGGTGCCTGCCGCAGAAACGGCTCCGCGAGCCAGTTTCAAGCCCACGCTTGCAGAAGAACCGCCGTTGCCGCCTGAACCTCCGGACTATCCATTTGATGACGAACCGGAATTGCCTGCCGACAATAGTCGCGGCATCGACAGCGCGCAAGCCATCAGCCAGATCATCGCCGCGCTCGAAGCGAAACACAAAATGATGATTGTCTTCGCGCTTGAAAAAGCGACGGTCAAAATTGATGGCGATTTTCTCATCGTCGCGCTTACGCCAGAAAACGCCAGAGACAAGACATTGTTCACTGAAAAGGATAAGCGGCAATTGATCGAAGAGATCAGCCGTGAAGTGACGGGCCGCCGGTTAACTCTCAGCGTATCGGTTGGCGGAATGCCGGAGATTCCAACTGCGCCCGCGCGCTCGCCGGCGCGTAAAAAAGCGCCGCCAGCCATCGATTCGCGAGTGCAGGCCGTGACTGAAAAGTTTGGCGGGACGGTCGAAATTATCAAGCCCGATTAGCGGCAATGCTCACCAGGGCAACCGACGGCGTGTGACGCTGAATCATTAGAGTAATCATTTTTGGAGGATACATTACAATGAAGATGCCAGGTGGATTCGACATTCAGGAGATGATGAAGCAAGCGCAGCAGATGCAGGATGAGATGCAACGCGAGATGGCCAAACTGCGCGTCGATGCGAGCGCCGGCGGCGGGGTCATCCGCGTTGCCATGAACGGCGCGAAAGAACTGATCGATCTCAAGATTGATCCCGAAGCCGTCAAGAGCGGCGATGTCGAGATGTTGCAGGATCTGATCCTCGCTGCCGTCAACGAAGCTTCGCGCAAAGCCGACGAAGCGATGAAGGGCAAGCTCGGCTCGAAACTCGGCGGCATGGGGCTTCCCGACGGACTGCTTTGATGAAGGCAAAGGCAAAGGGCAAAAGGCAAAAATGATTCGCTTGGCCGCTTATCGGCGATATTGCCAGAAGGCTGGTTCATCTCCACTTTTGCCTTTTGGTTTTTGCCTTTTGCCTTCCCGCCAGAGGCGGGCGGTTTCTGTTATAATTAACCTGAAACCCCAGCAATCCATCGACAGAGAAAGGCCGCTCGCTGCTTGCGTTGATTGTGTGAGCATACGGGCGCATTGATGAATGCTCGATTACGCAGAACCGGTTACCAAACTGATTGATGAATTGAAGCGACTGCCCGGCGTCGGTCACAAGTCTGCCCAGCGCCTGGCGTTTTATATTCTGCGGGCGGGCCGCGAAGAGGCTGACCGCCTGATTGAAGCGATTGTTGAAGTCAAAGAAAAGATCATTCTCTGCTCGACATGCAACAACATCACCGACGTTGATCCGTGCCGCTATTGTGCCAGCCCGACGCGCGACCGCCGCATCCTTCTGGTCGTCGAAGAACCATATAACCTGGTGACGGTTGAGAAGACGCGCGAATACAAAGGACTGTATCACGTTCTGCACGGCGCGCTGTCGCCGATTCGCGGCATCGGCCCGGATGATTTGAAGATCAAGAACCTGTTGGAACGCCTGCGCTCCGGCGAAGTCGAAGAGATCATCCTGGCGACCAATCCGAACACCGAAGGCGAAGCGACGGCAAATTATCTATCGAAGCTGATGCGGCCACTGGGCATACGCATCACGCGCATTGCGATGGGCGTCCCCGTAGGCTCCGACCTTGAATACGCCGACGAAGTGACCATGCACAAGGCGTTGTCGAATCGCCACGAAATGTAGTTTGCGTTAAGAAGAACCGTTTTCTCTTCTCGTAACCGGGGATCGCGGCAATCCCGAACGATATTGCCGTAATCCCCAACGAGATAGCCGCTATATCCAACGATATTACGTCAATCCCCAAGGAAAGTACGACCATACTGGACAGTATTGCCGCAGCCCCTAATGCGGTTGCCATAATCCCTAACGATATTATGGCAATCCCCAAGGATATTGGCACAATACCAAACGGCGTGACCGTGATCCCCAAGGATATTGGCGCAATACCAAACGATATTGCGCCAATATCCTTGGGGATTGCCATTTCCCCGATTGCTCTGGTGACAATCCCCAATGCTTTATGGTTCATTCAAACTAATCTCAGCCTGAGCTAATTCGCTAAAACAACTGAGCCTAAGGGGTTTCTGGAGTTTCCTGCCTCGCGGCTGACGGTTCTCTGCGGCCAGCCTATCTTGTTGATTGGGCTTGCTTTTTTTATAATCCAATTTACACTATTCGTAGTTTTTGCGATCCGGGTTACAAACTATTTCTTCAGGAGGTGTTCAATGGCAAAGGTTAGTCTGGGGATCAAAAACATGTCTGTAGTCGAGTTGGTTGCCAAAGCCAGGCAAATCGCCACGGCCCTGACCGGCAATCCGCACTTTCCGAACTCGCAACCGATTGTCGCACAGCTTATAGCGGTGGCTGATGAACTGGAAGCAGCCTATGCCGAGGCTCAGGCTGCGCGGCAAGCGGCGCTGACGGCGACCAGCATCTTGCATGACAAAACCGAGGCGTTGGAGCGGGCGCTGCGGCAAGGCGGGGGCTATATTGAAAGCATTGCTGGGGATGATGAACCGAAAATTCTCAGCGCAGGAGTCCACATCAAGGGCACGACAGCGGCTTCCACGAATGGCGTTATGACTGCGCCTACCGGCCTCAGCGCCAGCGCCGGTGATCGTGAAGGGGAAATCGATCTGGCTTGGGATAGGGTGAAAGGCGCAAAGAGCTACGTCCTCGAACGCAGCCCCGACCCGCCGATGGCGACTTCCTGGGCGCAAGAAGCGATTGTGACCAGGTCGTCAGCCACGGTCAGCGGCCTGGTGAGCGGCACGCGTTACTGGTTTCGGGTCGCGGCAGTGACGAGCGCCGGACAGAGCGGCTGGAGCGACCCGACTCTCAAAATGGCCCCGTGAACGAAGCCCGCTGCGCGGGCGGCAGAAGGAAGCCCGCGCAGCGGGCGACAGCATGTAGCCCACATCGCCAGATGTGGGACGCTAGTACATCGCCAGATGTGGGTATGTTGGCAGATCACATTGATCGGAGCCCGTGTAACGGGCGACAGCATACCCAGAGTTCCGCTGCGCTCCACTCTGGGCTACATGCTGTCGCCTGCTTCGCAGGCTGGCGTCGATGCAGTGATGAACTCTGATGCTTTGCAGGTTGATGCCGGCGCGGTGATAAATTCCTAAACATGGTCTTAATACGTGTTGTCGCCTTTCATCATCACCGGCAGGGTTTTGAGCATGATCTTCAGATCAAGCCAGGGCGACCAGTTCTCGATGTAGAAAATATCCAGCCGCACCATCTCTTCAAAGTGTAGACGGTTGCGACCGCTCACCTGCCACAGCCCGGTTATGCCGGGCTTGACGTGAAAGCGGGCGCGGTGCCAGTCCTGGTAATGCTTCACTTCGTAAGGCAGCGGCGGGCGCGGGCCGACGAGGCTCATCTGGCCGATGACGACGTTTAAAATCTGCGGCAATTCGTCAATCGAATAGCGCCGCATCCAACTGCCGATCTTCGTCAATCGCGGGTCGTCTTTCACCTTGCCGTAAAGCGGTTCTTCATCTGTCCCTTGATTGGCATCTTCGCCGCTGATCATGCGCGCCATCAGTTCGCGGTGCGCCTGATCGTCTTCGCCATCACGCATCGAGCGAAATTTGATCATCAAAAACATCTTGCCATCCATGCCGACGCGTTCCTGGCGTAGAAAGATCGGCCCTTTCGATTCGAGCTTGATGAGGAGGGCCAGAGCGATCCACAACGGCAGCGTGATGGCCATCAGTCCAAGCGCGACCATCACATCGAGGCCGCGTTTAACGGCGCGCATCCAGCCGCGCAGCGGTTCTTCATAAAGTTTGATCATCGGCAGCGAGCCGATGGTCTCGATTTCGGTTTTGCCCGGCAGGCAATCAAACAGGTTAGGGATGACGCGATACTTGATATGATGATTGCGTCCGCATTCCATCAGCACTTCAAACATCTTGCGCGGATGGATGCGCGGATCAGTAATCAGCACCTCTTCGATGTTATATTTTTTGACCAGCGTCGGCAGATCATCGAAAGCGCCGAGCACGCGCGCGCCGTACTTGCGAATCGACGCCGTGTCTTCCTTGTTGCGCGCCGTCACCGTGCCGACCAGCTTATAACCAAGTCGCGGCTTTTCCGAAATTTCCGCTATGCAGACCTGCGCCATCTCGCCGCTGCCGACGACAATGGTCGGAATCAGATTGCTCTCGCTGGTGCGCACCAGGATTTGCGAGACACGCACAATCGAGCGGATCGCCCAGAACGCCCCCATAGACAGCAGCCAGTCATAGATGAAGACCATGCGCGAGTAGGTGAAATCCAGCAGCTTGACCTGACCGCCTTCAAACGCAAAGCCCTGGCGAAACAGGAAAGCGATGAGCACGAGAATCAGAAAAGCCAGCGTCACTGCGTTGAAGACTTTAATGAGGTCGCCCGAAAATGAAAACTCGCCGCGCAACTTGTATAGGCCGTAACGGCGCAGCGCGTAAAGCTTCACAAACGGCACGAACAACATCAGCGTGAAGTACGGCTCGAAGTTGTCCCAGACGCCAATCGGCAGGGCTGAACGCTTGTGCTTCCAGATAAACATTGGCGAGTTGTGGTGCAGCTTGTAGGCCGCCATGAAGACCGCCAGTGAAACCATCAGGTCAACCAGCAGCAGCACGACGACGGGAAGCAATGACCATAGCGCGCTGCGACGAACGGCGCGTCCTCGGATGGCTTGTTCGGCTACGGTGAACACACGTTGTGACATTGTTCGTTAAGAAACCCGTGAAAGATATAAACTCAGCGCATAAAGCATCCACGCTTGCGCCCAGCGAATATGAGGCGTGCGATTCGTATAAAACCGCTGACGTTGAAAGTAGAAGAAACCGGCACTGTCCTGTAGATTGCGGATGGCCCATTCCACTGCACGGGCCGCCTGTTGGTTGGCATTCGGCATCAAATCGATCAACTCCGTAAAAGTCACAACCGCCTGCGCCGCACTGTGAACGTCAACGGGGAAGAGACTTTTATCATAGTAGGCCGGGGTGCCGTCCGCAAGAAAGAATCGGCTCTCATAAAACTCATAAGCCGAGCGCAGCGCCGCCATCCATTCCTGCTCTTGCAGGTCGCCCATGATGCGGTTGAGCGAGACGATTGCGTAGCCTGTGTGAAAGCTGTCAATCCACGACTGCGAGCCCGCTTCACCGTATGGCCATGAACCGTCGGCGCGCTGCCGTGCAAGCGTGAAGCGCACCGCCGCCCGGCAGGCGTCGCGGTATTCGTCTCGGCCTGTGAGATGAAAAGCGCGCGCCAGCAACTCAGCCGCAAGCAGGTTGACGTTGTGAACCTGCGCCCGATCCATCGGCGTGTAACTGAAACAGAAGGTCTCGCCGTCCGTCGTGCGATTGAGCCGGTCGAGCAGAAAGCGGCAACTGCTTTCGCCGATTCGCAAACCCTTATTGCTGCCGCTCTGTTCGTACCAATCGAGAAAGGCGTGCGCGGCAAAGACCGTGCAGACCACGTTCGGCGTGCCGCGCGGCGCGAAGAAAGCCCGTGATTGCCAGGCGAAGTTGTAACCCCAACAGGCTTCTTCATATTCAATGCAGCGCATGTCGTCGAGCTTGTTCATGAGCGCGTGAAAGTCGTTGGCCAGACTATCGCGCGATTGATTCAGTGTCGGCACGGACGGCGCGGCATCCGCGAACAGATCTTCTGGCAGGGTTTCGTTATCGCGTTTTGCAAGCAACAGGACGGCGCGCGCCGCCAGCGCCAGCCCTTTGGGATTGGCGGCTTTTTTGATGCCCAGCAGCGGGCGCAGATTGACCGGGCTGCGCTTGACCAATTGCGTCAGCGCCGTGCGCGCCAGGCGGTTGCGCATCGGCCACCATCTCGCGACAGGGCTGTTGAGTCCATCATAAGGGTCGTAGCCCATCCACGATTCGCCGCGACACCAGCGCAGCAACTTTCTGGTGGCTTGCTCGCCAAGTTGTTGGGTAGCGGTTTGCATTTAGCACAGTTGATGGTCGAGTGTACGGTCTGTGCGAGGATTCACCGCAGAGACGCAGAGAACGCGGAGACGGCGCAGAGAGGAGCGCGCTGACCATGCCTCTGCGCCCGCTCTGTGTTCTCTGCGTCTCTGCGGTGAATCCTCGCTGATCGCTGCACTCATGCGGAACCCATAAGACCGAAAGCGCGGCATTGATTCAACACCGCGCTTTCGGTTTCGCCAATCGCCTCGCAAGTTCATTTGGCGGCTTCAAGCGGAATCGCCACGTCAACGGTTTGCGGGCGCAAACAGACCTCATTATTGCAAGCCTGCACCGTCAGCTTGCCTTTGAGCGTCTGATTGCCGTCAAACGCGGGCAGCGCCCGCGCCGTCATCTTGAAGATCGCCTTGCCTTCGTAAACCGATAGCGGCTTCGGCGAGAACCCAAACTTTTGCAGCTTCGCCTTTGGGTAAATCACCGGCGACACGCTGATACCCGCCAGCTTATCGAACTTCAACGAAGTCGGTATTAGATTTTTATCCGCCGGGCGATTCGAGTTGATGTGATAGCCGTCGTCAATCTCGACGATCAACACCAGCGGCGTCGCAGTGCCGGCTTTTACTTTATAGCTTGATTGCTCAGGTCGAATCTTGATGACCGACGTTGAGGTTTGCGCCGCCGCCGTCGCACTCAAACCAACCAGCAGTAAAAACAGGAAAGATAAAGTTCTAAGCTTCATAACTGTCTCCGAGAACAATCAACCTCTTGCAAAAATAGTTTTTCTGTTTAGCGGGGTCTACGGCCCGCTGGTCATTCAGCTAACCTCACGAAGCCATCAACGCATTCACATCGACCGTGATGCCCGTGCCGCTCTTTGCCGATTCAACAATGGCAAAGGTCGCGAGCGTCGTTGCCGCAAGCGACTCTAAACTGATCGGCGCTGCCGCACGACCGCGCGCCGCATCGAAGAATGCCGCGATCTCAGCGGCGTGGCCTTTGTCCTGCGCGCCGCCGCCAAACTTTGTACGCTTTCTTCCGGCGATGAATACACCGCTCTTAAAATCGTCGAGGCTGGCGACCCGGCGCTCGCAAAACACTTCGATCTGTTCTTTCGGCACCAAGGGGTCACCGCTCGCCGTGTAGATGATCGACGCGATTGAGCCGTCCGTCATGTTCATCGACACAATCGTTGAGTCGTCAACATAGCCGGCGCGCTCGGTCTTCGGGACGGCGGCGGCGGAAACCCTCGCCGGCAGCGCGTCAGTAAGGAAGCTTACAAAATCGACGAAGTGACAGGCTTCGCCGATGATGCGTCCGCCGCCTTCGCTCTGGTCGTGCGTCCAATGCTCTGGCGGCACCTGGCCGGCGTTAACCCGATAAATGATCGTCATCGGCGCGTTGCGCGTCGCGTACCGGGCTTTGATCTCGCCGGCAAGCGGCGCAAAGCGGCGGTTGAAGCCGACCATCAGCAAACCGGCGGTCTCCTGCGCCGCGCGCACGACCTCGCGTAATCCGTCTTCGGTCGTCGCCAGCGGCTTTTCGACAAAGACCGCATGGCCGCGCCGCAAGGCTTCTGCCGCAAGGCTCGCATGTGAATCGTGGCGCGTCGCAATGAATACAACCGGCGAATCACTGGCATCGAGAATCTCTTGGTAATCTGTCGTCACGCCGGCGAAGCCGAACTGCGCGCCGGTATTTTTGGCGCTCAACCCCGTAGCCGTTGCCACAGTAATCAACCTTACTTTTTCAGCGCGCTTGATGATTGGCAGCAAGACGCCGCGCGCAAAATTGCCCGCCCCAATGAAGCTCACTCCCAACTCATCTGCCGCCAGCTTTACGGCGCTGGCAGGCTTGGCGCGAGCGGCCCGCTGATCAGTGTCGGGATATTGCAGCACGACGCCGCAGCAACGCTCCTTGCGATTGAGAATCAACTCGTACGCCGCGTCCGCGTTGGCCACGTCGAAGCGATGCGTCGTCAGCAATTCGGTATTGACGCGGCCTTCGGCGACCAGGCGCAGGAAGGCTTCGAGGTTGCGCTTTTCCGTCCAGCGCACGTAACCAATAGGGTAATCGTTGCCCTTCTCTTCATACTCAGGGTCGTAGCGCCCCGGCCCATATGAGCGCGACAGGCGCAGCTCTAGCTCTTTGTTGTAATAGATGTGGCGCGGCACATCCATGCCGACGAGGCCGACGACGACGACGCGGGCGCGGTCGCGCGCCAGTTCGCCGGCAAGCGTTACCGGCTCGCTCGACTTCGTTCCGGCGGTGATCAGCACGCAATCCGCGCCGTGCCCGTCGGTCAACCCTAGACACGCCGCGCGCGCCGCTGCCTGATCAGCAGCGACCACGTCGGCCCCGGATTTCTTCGCCAGCGCGCAGGCCGCCTCGTCAATATCAACGCCGATCACCTGACAACCGGCAGCCTTCAATAATTGAACTGTAATCTGGCCTACAAGTCCGAGTCCGATGACGGCGACGGCTTCGCCCAGTCGCGGGTCGGCCTGGCGGACGCCTTGCAGCGCAATCGCGCCGACGGTCGCGTAACTGGCGGCTTCCAGGGTCGCCGCTTGCGGCACTTTGGCGCAAAGGTTTTTGGGAACAAAGATCACTTCGGCATGTGATGCATACCCGCCGCCCGCACAGGCGACGCGATCACCGACTTGAAACTCGGCCACACCGCCGCCGACCGCGACCACGATACCTGAGGCGCTGTAGCCTAGCGGCTTCATCTGATTGAGCTTCGACGCTACTTTTTCATAAGTCGAGCGCAGGCCCTCGCGTTTAAAGGTATCGATCACCTGACGCACGAGGTCGGGGCGGTCTTTCGCTTTGCCGACCAGCGAGTTTTGCGCGGTTTCGACTGCGGTGCGTTCGGTGCCGGCGCTGATCAGCGAATAAGCGGTGCGTACCAAGACGCCGCCTGAGCGCAGGGCTGGCGGCGGCAACTCCTGGACTTGCAATTCACCTGTGCGGTAATTCTGAACGACTTGTTTCATGAGCAGTGGTCAGTGGCCGGTGGTCAGTGGTCAGCAGCCTTGCGTTCGTGATCGGCCTTGTTGTTCATCGTGCTTCACGATCTGACAATTGATCACTGGCTACTAACCCCTGACCCCTGCCTCAAATCAGCGGATATTCGGCGCGGCGGCGATGCCTGTAGCCTTGCAGGACTTTGTGAACCTGACGCGGGCTAACTTTGCTGATCTGCCCGGCGATGCTGTAATGCAAGCCATGATCGGGCGGCTCAGGCGATTTCAGATAAGACTGATAGGCATCAAGAATCTGCTGTTGGATTTCCGGCGGCGGATCGGGAACATTGCCAAAGGCGCGCTCGTCGTCATGCAGCACATCGAGCCAGCGCAGCACTTGCCAGCGGGTCACGAAGCCAAGCGTTTCGGCAAGTTTCTGCGGCAGTTCGGTCAGACGATAACGGCCCTTGTCCATCTCTTCCCAGTAGAGCTTTTCGATCTCGAAGAGTTGCTGGCGAGACGGGCTGGGCGTCGGCGAGCTTTCATACTGCGCCAGCGACCACTCGCGTATGACTTTCATTACCTGCTTATAGGGCACGTTGAGCGCCGCGCTAATGGCACGGCGGCGACCACCATCTGGCCGATGGCCGCTCTCGACAAAACGCTGATACATCTCGATGGCGCGCTGCTTGATCTGCTCGGTCATCGTCGCCTGGGTCTGCATCTGTTCGCGGATGACATCGGCGACAAGCTGGCGCTTGACCCAGAGCCGTGTGGCGATCTGCGAGTGCATCTCTTTGGTCTGCATGGCGCGATTACTGAATTCGGTCTCGAAGAGTTCGAGGATGCGCTGGCGCAGTTCGGGGGTCAACGTCGTCGCTTTGGCGGCGCGCGCCGGCTTGGCTTTGCGCAGCAATGGCGGCGGTGGCGGCGGCGGCGGCGAAGGAGCCGGGCGCGGCGCGATTCTTGGAACGGCGGTGGCAGCTCGCGCTTCGGCGGGAACATGCTTCACCACGCGCTTCTTTATGCACTTCAGGCAATAGGCTGCTTTGCGATCCGGTGAAAAGAAAGTCGCATTGCAGACTGTACAGGTTCGTCGAAATTTCATTCCACTCATAACTGTCCTCTTAGTCTAATTAGCCACACGGCAAACTTCAACCCGACATGAATCTAAAATGATGACGGATGAATGATGAAGGATGAACTAAAGAGAAAAAGGAAGCCGGATTATCTATAGACAATCCCCTGCCTTAATTCATCATTCATCATTTTAGATTCATCACTCTTTGATTGCGTAAGCCAGCAGCACCTGCGGCATGGCGGCAAGCGGCAGCATGGCATTGGCGCAGCCGCGCTCAATAACGGCGCGCGGCATGCCGAAGACCACCGCCGATTCGTTCGACTCGGCCAGCACGCTGCCGCCCGCCGCGCGCACCGCCTGTGCGCCGTGCGCGCCGTCTTCGCCCATCCCGGTCAGCACGACCGCCAGCAGCTTTTCGCCAAGCGCCGAGGCTGCCGATTCAAACACCGCATCAGCCGACGGCAGATGAAAATTGCCCGTTGCCGCTTCAGTAATGCGAATTACTAGAGACTCCGGCTCGCTCTCTATCGTCGCATGCTTGCCCGCCGGCGCGACGTAGACATGGCGTTGGCGAAGCGTTTCGCCGTCGCGCGCTTCGCGCACCGTGTAATGCGACAGCGCGTTCAAGCGCGCCGCGAAGGGCTGCGTAAAACCGCTCGGCATATGCTGCACGATAATGATCGGCACCTTCATGGATTCCGGCAATTCGCCCATGAGTTTTTGAATCGCCGCCGGGCCGCCGGTTGATGCGGCGATGCAGATCAATTCAATCTCGGCGTTGCGGGCTTCACGTTCAGCGGCCAGGACGGCGGCCTTGGCATCTTTGCTGATCACCGATGGCAGCACGGTTCTGGCGCTCACCGCCTGTTCGAGACAGCGGATGATCCGCGTCTCAAGCGCGGAGGTCTGTGGCGAAGCGCGCGGTGCCGGCTTCAACAGAAAATCGACCGCGCCAAGTTCGAGCGCCTTGAAGACGCGGTCGCGGTCGCTGAACGAACTGCAAACGACGATGGGCAGCGGTTGATGCGCCATCACCCAGCGCAGCACGCCGAAGCCGTCCATGCGCGGCATCATCAAATCGAGCAACACGACATCCGGCTGCAATTCGATGATCTGCCGTATCGCCACATCACCATCATCAGCCATGCCCGCCACTGTCCAGGCTTCCGAACGCGCAAAGATCTTCGCAAAGCGCATGCGGTAATAAGGCGAATCGTCGACGATCAGCAGGCGATGCATATTTTTCAGGGGTCAGGGATCAGGGGTCAGAGGTCGGGTCGGAATATACCGGCACACGGCCCCCGGAACCCGGCCCCTGATCACTTCCTATGTACAAGCTCGCGCCCGAATTGCACGGGCTTGAAGCCGGAGCCCAGCGGCAGCAGCGATTCCGCATGGCCGAGCAGCAGGTAGCCGCCATCTTTGAGCAGCGAATAGATCAATCCGAGCGTCTGGTGAGCGGCCTCCTCATCAAAGTACATCAGCACGTTGCGGCAGAAGATGGCGTCGAAGCCGCCGGCGCTCGCCGGTGGTTGCAGGCGCTCGGCGTCCGGGCCGATCAGGTTCGCCTGTTCAAACTGCACGGCGTCGCGCAGGCGGTCGCTGGCCTGCCAGAGACTGCGTCCGGCGTCGTGAAAATATTGCTGCTGATAATCGGGCTCGGTCGTGCGAAAGCTCGTTGAACCATAGAGGCCGCGCCGCGCTTGCTCGATGACGCGGCGGCTCAGGTCTGTGGCCAACAGTTGCACACGGCCATCATCGAGCAGGCCGCGCTCAGCGATCAGCATGGCAATTGTGTAAGCTTCCTCACCAGTCGAGCAGCCGGCGCTCCAGATGTGTATGGCCTCATTTGAGCGCGCCAGTTCAGGGATGATGTGTTCGTTGAATGCGTGAAGCTGGCGTTTCTCGCGGAAAAAATAGGTTTCATGAACGGCAACCGTATCCAGCAGCGTATCCATTTCGCCGGCATCCATGGTCGTTTCGTAATCGCTGAACGAGCGCAAGCCGCGTTGACGCAAGCGCGGCTGCAAGCGCCGTTCGAGCACAAAGCGCGAGTTCTCATCAGCGAGCACGAAGATGCCACTGGCCGCCGTGATGCGTGCCCGCAGCCGTTGAAAGGTCGCGGCATCAAGCGCCGGGCCGCGCTCGGTGGTTGCCGTTTCGATTTTGCTTCTCGCTTTCTCCACCGTTTGCCGATCAAATCTCCGCGAGCCGTGCCATATCCAACAGCGGCACGAGGCGGCCTTCGTGTTTGAATTGCGCCAGCGCCGTCCAGCGCTCTTCGCCAGCCGGTGACGCCGATTTATCATTGCTTTTGTGCTTGTGAATCTTCTCAGGCTCAAGAGCGATGATGCCTTCGACGCGCTCGGCAAGCAATCCAAGTTGGCTTTCGCCTTTCAGCAGTATAAGACGCTGCTTGCCTTCGCCGGGGTTCGCCTTGAGGCTGAAATCGATCACCAGCGTCATGCGCCCGCGCACGCTGGCGACGCCGATCATGCCGTCAGGAGCGCTCGGCAGCGGCGTCAGGCGCGGGCAATCGACGACGCCTTCGGTGTGCTCAACGCCTATGCCAAAGAAGTCGCCGCCGATCTCGAAGAGCAAAACCGAGACGACATCCACCGGCACATCAACCGGCTCAAGCCCGGTCAAGGCCAGCGGTATAGGGCTGACCGGAGGACTGGCTTTCGACTTGTTCTTTTTTTCGCTCATCAATCCGTCATTAAATTTCAGCCGCATCATGAGCAACATTCATCAAGTACAATGAACTATGCATCGCCGCCTTATAACTGTGAAACTCGCATAATCTCTGGTATAGCGGGTGAACGATAATATCCGTTGTCAAATCACATTCTCATGCTTCTGAGCACCAGCATGCTCGGCAGGTCGAGAACCAGCGCCACGTCGCCGCCTTCCAAATCAACGGCACCGACGACGCCTTTGATCTTGCGCGCCAGCGGCCCCAGCGACTTGACGATGATTTCGCGCTGCCCTTCAAACTCTTCGACGGCGATGGCCACATGGCGGTCGGCGGCGCGCGTGATGAAGACCGGCACGCGCGCCATTGAACGGCTCGCCTGTTGCCGCGCATCCGCGACGTTGCCGTAGCCGGCGGCGCGCGCCCGCAGCGGCGGACGAAAAACGCGCGCGCCGCCGAGTCCCAACAGATACTTCAACTCGACGAGCGGCAGCGTCAGATTGCGCCATTGAATGCTGCGCTTGCCTTCGCGCCCGATGACCTCGTCGAGCGATACATAAAGCAACTCGACGATCTGCCCGACATTGATCGCATAACGCCATTCGCTCGCCCGCACGATGAAGGCAGAGATCAAGACCAGCGTCGTCGGCACCGCCAATTCGAAGCGCGTCCAGCGGCCCTTCTCCGAGGTAATCCGCAGTTCGCCGCCGAGTTCGTGAACCGTGCGCTCGACGGCATCCAGGCCGACGCCGCGCCCTGACACTGCCGAGACGTGATCGACGGTCGAAAAGCCTGCGCGCAAGAGCAGCCGCAGCGTCTCCTCTTCGCTCAATTCTTCGTCGCTGGCGATCAGCCCGGCTTCGATGGCGCGCGCCCGCACGGCTTCCGAATCAACGCCGTGACCGTCGTCTGTAATGCCAATTACTGCGCGCGCGCCTTCGAGATTTGCTTCGATTTTGATCTTGCCGCGCGCATTCTTACCCGCCAGCCGGCGCTCTTCGGGCATCTCTATGCCATGGTCTATGGCATTGCGCAGCAGGTGATAGATGGCATCGGCGAGCCGGTCAACAATGACTTTATCGAGTTGCGTCTCGCGCCCGGCAAGCTCGACGGCAACCGATTTGCCAAGCTCGCGCGCCAGCCTCCCGGCGAGCCGTGCGGCGCGTGTGAAGGTCTGCGCCAACGACACCATGCGCAATTCAACCAGGCGCTCTTCAAGCTCAAGAAACTCGCGCTCGATGCGGCGCGCGCTGTAACGCAGATCGAATTGCTCGCGCGCTCCAAGCCCTGCGGCGATGAGGAAGCGGTCGGCCATGGTCGCCAATCGCTGCATCTCGATTGACAGTTCGTGCGCCAGGCCCGACAGTTCGTCTATCTGCGCCATCTCGACGCGCACGCTTGGCGACAGCGGCTGCAACGATTCCTGCGCGAAAGCCGGCGGCAAAACGCCGCCCGTAGTTTTGTTAGTTTTATCACTTGTCTTCTTCTTGCTGCGACCGACGTTGATGAGCGCCGCGCCGGCGCGTCGCCAGGTCGACGGCCCCAGCCGCGTGATGCGGCCCTCGAATGATTCGACGATGCCTTTGAGATCGCTCTCCTTGAACTGCGTGGCCAGCACCAGCTTGAAAGCCACGAGTTCGGGTTTAGTCGCTGATTCGGGCAGCGTCGTGATGAGTTCGCCCTTGCTTTCGAGCTTGGCCGTCAGAGCGCGGTATTGAGTGTCGAGTTTGCCGACTTCAAACTGCACGACGACCGCGTAAAACGAGCGGCCAGCGTCGAGATTTTCGTTGATGCGGTGCTCTTCGTACTCGGTCAGCAGACGGCGTTCTTTGGTCGACAGGCTGATGGCTTCAAGGCCCGATTCATCGCGCTTGGCTTTGCTCTTCGGGCGCGCGGCGATGCTGGTGAGAAGGGCGCGCATGCGCTCGAAATCTTCATCATTGGTGGTGCCGCGCGCCGCCCCGCCAACCAGTGCGGCAATGCCTGCGCCGGCTTCTTGCAATGCCGGTTTGGTCTCATCGGTGAGCGAAAGATGGCCGAGCCGCAGATCGTCCAGGATGTCTTCGAACTCATGGGTCAGCGACTGGACTTCGGGCAGGCCCATCATGCCCGACAGTCCTTTGAGCGAATGCACGGTGCGGAAGATGCGATTGATGAGATTGATGTCCGGCAAATCCGCCGGACGGGCGGCGAGCGTGTCAAGATCGGTCAGCAAAGAATCGAGCAACTCTTCGGACTCGGACAGGTACTCGCTTAACAGCGCCTTGTCGTCAATCATAAGTCCAGGGAATCGGGGAAGCCGCGCATTCGCCTTTGGGCGCAGGCGGATTCCCGATGATTCGTTGGCACGCCTTACGGTTGTCGGTGATGACCAATTGCCGGTCGGCAACCGCCAAGCCGCGCGCCTTATTGTTGCCGGTTCGTTGCAATCGAAGCGCTCTGCTTCGATTCCAGGTCGCGTTTGATGGCATCGAGGATGCCGTTGATGAACTGGGTTGCTTCAAACGTCGAGAACTTGCGGGCGATTTCCAGCGCCTCGTTGATGACGACCGTCTTCGGCGTCTCGGCTTCGTAGAGGAATTCGTAAATCGCCAGCCGCAGGATATTGCGGTCAACGACCGCCATGCGCGAGATGCGCCAGTTCTCTGCCCGCTGTTTGATGAGGCCGTCTATCTCATCGAGGTGCGAGATCGCCCCTACCGCGAGGTCGTTGGCAAACTCCTGCGGCACGTCGCCCATCTCATCGCCGAAGTTCCGCCAGTACATGCCTGTCAGCTCGTCCAGGCGTGGGCGGGCGACATCGAATTGAAAGAGCATTTGTAAGGCACAAACGCGAGCCTTACGTCTGGCACCCATAATTCAACCCTACTGCTTGTTGTTTCGCTCAAGAAGCGTCCACTGTCAAAATTCCCGATAGAGGTTCGCAAGCTCTACAGCAGACATTGCGGCCTCAAAACCCTTGTTGCCGGATTTCGCGCCGGCCCGGTCAATCGCCTGTTCAAGACTCTCTGCGGTCACCACGCCGAGCGCGATGGGCAGATTGGTTTCAAGCGACACCTGCGCGATGCCTTTGAAGACTTCGGCAGCGATGTATTCGTTGTGTGAGGTTTCGCCGCGAATGACGACGCCGAGACAGATGAGGGCGTCATATTTATTGCTTTGGGCGGCGCGGCGTGCCGCCATCGGAATTTCAAACGAGCCGGGCACGCGGACAATCGTGATGGCGTCGCTGGCGGCTCCTAATCGTTCAAGGGCGTCTTCAGCGCCGCTGATCAAACGGCTGACGACGAAATCATTCCACCGGCTGGCGATGATGCCGACGCGCAGTCCCTCCGCGCTCAACCGCCCCTGTATCGTCTTAGCCAATCGCTTCAATCTCCTCTGTAACGCGCGCTACTTGATAATCAATCAAGGCTGCGTGAATTACCATCAGCGTGCGAATCGGACTTTCAATCATCAATCGCCTTCGAGTATAGGTTTTGGCATGAAGCGATGTCAAGCAAGGGCTCCACGACAAACGCCGTGTGTGTAAGGTTCGCTTCACACGCTACCCGCCGCTGGCCCGGCCCCCCGGCGGCTTACCGCTGACCTGAGCCGCCTCGCGCCTGCGCCGATCATCGTCAGCAATCCCGACAGTGTCACGCCTGCCAGGATGAACAGAAAATAGTGAATCCCCAGAATATAACGATACTCGGTGCTCAAGACGGAATGCGCGCTGAGGTAATAAAGCGGCACCGCCAAGACGATACACACGACGCGCCATTGCCCTGCAAGCAGCAACAACACCAGGCCGAGGATCACCAGCGGCAACAGATGATTCGTAGTAAAAAGGTTTCTCTGAGTGTTGCGCACGACCGCGCGCGGCGTGTGTGTCCAGGTCGCAGGCGTCGCGCCTATCTTAAAGAGCGCCGCCTGGCCAATTTCGGCTACGGGGGCGGCGGCGTTATTGCTGAGAACCAGGCATATCTGTGTGCAGTTGCCGGTAGCAAACGGCAGTTGAATGGCAGTGGAAAACGCGAACGGCGGCGTCGCCGGGCGATCTTCACCAGGCGCGTCTGCCGCTTCGTTTTGCGCCGCCGACAAGCTCACCAACGCCAGCGTCGTGTGCCGGTCGGCGCTCGTCACCTTGATCGCCATGTCGCCGCGTGAAAGCTGCACGGGTAGCCCCAAGACATAATCGGTGTTCTTCTCGACAGCAATCATTGCTGAAGCAAATTGATCATCATAGGCCGAGCCGTCGCCGGTAATTTCAAGCGCCTGACCGCTGGAAGCCACTGCCACCGTTGCTTTCGCAGACTGCATCGATCCTTGCGCCATCATCTCTGTTGGTAACATTGACCACACAGGTTGCGCTTCGTCGCCGACGGCCAATGATTGTGGAATGATGCCCTGGTTGAGCGCGACGACGACGGGAAGATTACGCCACAGGGGATGCCGGTTATCCGATGGCGAGATCGTATGCGCGAAGCCGCGTTCAGCGGCAACCACCGGCACAACGGCGGTGTTAAACGGGAACTCATGGGGCTGCGAATCATTGTAGTGCAGCATGAAGTCGGCGCGGCGCAGCATCACGCCGAGAAACCATGCAGGCCGCGAGCGAATCACTGCGACGGCGCGATTCCAGCGCATGCGGTCGCGTTCGATGCCGTCAGGAACCCACAGGCTGCCGCCATAATCCGACCGACCGCTCCATTCAACGTCTTTCAGGTGCGCTTCCCGGTCGCTGCGCGGCATTCCGAGTTTACCTTCAGGATCATAGTTGCCGATGCCTTCGGCAAGGTTCAAGCCGGCGGCGATAGAGATGGGAATGAAGCGATGAAACACCAGCAGATTGCGAATCGTGATCGGCGCGACGACGACGACCGTCGCCAGCACTAAAGCCGCGACGTAGCGCAAACGCCGGCCCCTCTCAAAAAGCAGAAACACCAGCAGACCGAAAACCGGCGCGAGCCCCAGCCCGTTGGCTCGCAACCAGCACGACAGGCCGATCATCGCACCCGCACAGATCATCGTCGACAGGCGCGGTCGTTTGGTGGCGCGAACGATCAGGTAAACCGCGATGAGTATGGGCAGGACGGGCAGCGAGTCGGGCGAAAGAATCAATGAGTAATACGCCAGATGCGGCGACAGCGCCACCAGCATGCCGCCGATCAACGCGGCCATCAGCGGCAATAGCTCAGCGGCAATCAGAAAGACGAGCGCCGCCGCAATTGCATCCGTGATGATTTGGATGAACCAGAGCGCCGGGTACGGGTTATCGGAAAATTCGAGAATCGCCGCAAGCAACATCGCATAGCCCGGCGGATGCACCAGCATTCGCGCATCGCCCTCAGCCGGGGGCTCGCGTGGAAACAGAATGCGGTGCTCTGCGATCATGCGCTCGGCTTCTTTGTAATAGCGATCATAAACACCGCCAAGCGAATCCTTGCCGGAAACGATCCAGACCTGATGGTCTTGCCAGTGCAGCAGCCTGACGCCGACAGCGGTAAAAAAGATGAGCAGACAGCTAATCAGAATCGCTTTAGCGCGCGGCTTCGCGTGTCCTTCGGACGGTGTTAACAAGAGACGCCGTGCCAACCAGTCGCGCAAAACATTGAGATGTCGGAATTGGCCTTGTGATTCGGGTGCGGAGGAGTGATACGTCATGCGCAATATAGCCACTGAGGGGGAGAGACGCTACGTCGAAGATAGCTGATTATAACAGACTCCACCGCGCGAGTGGTGCGGTCGGCAGAGATTAGTCGATCACAAGCAAGACGAGCAAGACCGGAGCCTAATAACTCCGGTCTTGCTCGCGCCGTAAAGGTGGGCGGTTGGTCATCCCTGGCGACTGTTTTTCATCACTGACCCGGACGCAACAGCGTTGGGTTATTTAATGAACGCTGAAGGGATGGGCTTGTCGCTAGTGATTCCCCAGCCCGGCGAAGTCACCGCGCCATTGTTGCTGTTGATGATGTACCAAGTGCCATTCGACGGTCGCCAGACAGCAATGTCAGCTTTGCCGTCGCCACTATAATCCGCCGGCACCGGCACATCCGTGCTCACGCCCCAGATCGGTGAACTCACCGCGCCGTTGTTGCTGTTGATGATGTACCAGGTGCCATTCGACGGTCGCCAGACAGCAATGTCGGCTTTGCCGTCGCCGTCATAGTCTGCGGGCACCGGCTTGTCGCCAGTGATTCCCCAGCCCGGCGAAGTCACCGCGCCGTTGTTGCTGTTGATGATCCACCACTGACCGCTGGACGGTCGCCAGATGGCAATATCAGCTTTGCCGTCGCCACTATAATCCGCCGGCACCGGCACATCCGTGCTCACGCCCCAGCCAACGCTGCTTGGCGTGCCAGTCGAACTGTTGATGATGTGCCAACTGCCGGTTGCAGGTCGATAGATGGCAATGTCGGCTTTGCCGTCGCCGTCAAAATCTGCCGGCACAGGCACATCACCATTCGTTCCCCAGACGATGCTGGTTACCGCTCCATCGGAACTCCTGACGATCAACCATTGCCCCGTAGACGGTCGCCAGACGGCGATGTCTGTCTTGCCGTCGCCATCGTAATCTGCCGGTGCCAGGATGTCCGTGCTCAAGCCCCAGCCCATCATACTGCTGTTGCCGGTCGAACTGTTGACGATCAACCAGAAACCATTCGAGGGCCGCCATACGCCAATGTCGGCTTTGCCGTCGCCATCAAAATCGAACAATTTCTTACTGGTGCCGGCAGCCTGCGATACGCTGAACGTCTGGCCGGCGATGGTCATGGTGCTAAGACGAGCGCCGCCGTTGTTGGGGCTGACAGAGAAACTGACCGTGCCATTGCCGGTCGCGCCGGGGCCGGAGGTAATCGTTATCCAGGTGGCGTTGCTGGTGGCTGTCCAGGTGCAACTGCCGCTCGAAGTCGTTACCGTGACGTTTCCTGAGCCGCCGCCGGCGTTGAAGTTCTGGCTGTTTGCACCGAGATTGAAACCGCAGCTAAGACCAGCTTGATTGACGGTGATCGTCTGGTCAGCCACCTTTAACGTGCCGGTTCGCGGGCTGGTGCTGCCATTGGGCGAGACGTTTGCCTCTACAGAGAAATTGACCGTGCCGTTGCCTGTTCCACTGCCGCCGGAGGTAATCATTATCCAGCTATCATTGCTTTGGGCCGTCCAGGGACAAGCGCCATTCGGCGTGGTCACATTGACGCTGCCGGTTCCGGCATCGCTAGTGAAGTTCTGGTTAGCCGGGCCAGCGCCATACGTGCAGCCCGAAAGCTGACCGACGGTGTAGGTCAGGCCGGCAATGGTCATGGTTCCTGTCCGCTCCGGGCCGGTATTGGCGGCGACCGTGTAGTTCACAATCCCATTGCAGCAATTGCTGCTGAAGGTGATAGTGATCCAGCTTACATTGCTCACTGCCGTCCAGTTACAGTTGGTTCCCCGACTGACGCTTACAGAACCTTGCGTGCTCCCGGCTGCCGGGAAAGTGACATTGGGCGGGAACAGGGTCGTTGGCGGATTGGTCGCGCTGAAGGTCGTGCTGGCGGAATTGCTCGACGGGTCTGACTCGATGGATGCAGAGTCTACGGTAACCGTATTCGTGATGGTCGTGCTGGCAGGGATCGAGCAGGCCACGGTCGCTGAAATGTTCAAGGTGACGGATTGGCCGACATCAAGAGAACTCAAGAAAAACGTCGCGCCGTTCGCCGTGCGGTTACAGTTCGCGAATTGTGAGAAGCAACCGTTGTAGACTAAAGACGAAGGCAGATCGTCGGTCACCAGAACAGAGGACGCCGGGTCAGGCCCGTCGTTGCTCAGGGTAATCGTGTAGGTCACAAACTCCCCTGCCACCGCCGCATTTTGCGGGCCGCTGATGCTGATCTTGAGGTCTGAAGACAGGCTGGGCGTCGCGAGCAGCTTGGTAATGAAGGCGTCCGAATAGAAGCTGCTGCCATTACCCAACAGCGTCTGGTAAGCATTGTCGGTCACCGGAAAATTATTCGATGAGGTATAGCCGGCGATATAAGCATTGCCGGATGAGTCGACGGCAATGCCATAGCCTGCGTCATTGTTATTGCCGCCCAGATAAGTCGAATAAACCAGGGCCGCGCCCGAAGGTTGCAGCTTGCTGACAAAGACATCGCCATCGGAGAAGCCGCCGGACAGACTGCGGTATAGCCCGTAGGTGGTAGGGAAGTTATTTGAATTTGTACTTCCCACTACATAGACATTGCCGGGGTTATCCAGGGTGACCGCATAGCCAATATCATAATTACTGCCTCCCAGGAAGGTCGAGGAGACCAGGGCGGTGCCGGTGGCATTTAATCTGGTGACGAACGCATCGGTGCCGCCAGTGGCCATGCCGGAATAGATCGTCTGCGAATTGTTCGGATCGATGGCCAGCGCGTTGACTACCGCACCGGTGAGCCCTGTGCCCGTCACTCCCCAGAGCATTCCTCCATCGGTAGATTTGAAAATGTCATTCCCGGTTCCCGCATAGATGACCGATGAGGGATTCGGCGGTGAAATGGCCAGCGCATTCACCGTCCGGTTCGTCAATCCGGCGCTCGCTCCTGTCCAGCTACTGCCGGCGTCCGTGCTCTTAACCAGGCCATTACCCGTAGCCGCAAAAAGGGTCGAAGGATTTGTAGGATCAATCACCAGGGCGGTGATCGCAGCGCCCATAATCGGCGTCTGGCTCCAACTCGTTCCGCCGTTCGTGCTCTTGTAAATGCCATTGAAGTAGAGCCCTGCGTATAGCGTTGACGAATTTATCGGATCGATAGCCAGAACATTTACAGTAAAATTCCCGGCAATGCCGGTATTGGCAGCCGCCCAGGTAGCGCCGCCATTGGTCGTCTTAAATATGCCCTGGTCGGTGCCGGCGTAGATTTTCGAGTGATTGGCAGGATCAATCTTCAGGGAACTGACATTCATGCCATTCTGGCCGGTATTGATGGCCCTCCAGGTGTTGCCGCCATTCGTGCTCTTGAAGACGCCACGGTTTGAGGTGCCGAGATAGATGGTCGAGGTGGCCGTCGCATCAATGGCCAGGGTTTTGACGTTGAGGTCGGTGAGGCCGCCGCTGCTCAGGCTCCAGGTGCTGCCGCCATCGATGCTCTTGAAAACGCCGCCGCCTGAGGTTCCTGCCAATAGCGTCGTCGGCGTCACCGGATCAATGGCCAGAGCAAGGATCGTCGAGTTGGTGATGCCGGTATTTTTCGCCGCCCAGGTTGTGCCGCTGTCAGTCGCCTTCGCCACCCCGCCGTTGGCAACCCGCACCACACCCGGCGTGGTCGGGAAGTTGTTCGATGCCGTCGACCCGGTGATGTAGGTTTCGCCTGAGGCCGCCAGCGCAATGCCATAACCAATGTCATCGCCGCTGCCGCCGAGGTAAGTCGAGTAAACGAGCGCCGTCCCTGTGTTGTTCAGCTTGGTTACAAAGGCATCTCCATAATTCGAGAACATTGGCGAACCGCCGTAAGCGGTCTGGTATGCGCCGGCGGTCGTCGGGAAGTTCGTCGACAACGTGAAGCCCGTGACATAGGCATTGCCCATGCTGTCTACTTGAATGCCGCTCGCCTGATCCGTGTCTGACCCGCCCAGGAAAGTTGAATAAGTCAACGCGCTGCCGGCGCTGTTGAGCTTGGTAACGAAGGCATCGGTGGAAGTAATCGTCGTCTTATAGGCTCCAGGGGTCGTCGGAAAATTCGCCGATTGGGTTATCCCGGCAACATAGGCGCTGCCATCAGCACCTACGGCAATGGCTTTACTCTGATCGTCGCTGCTGCCTCCCAGGAAGGTTGAATAAACCAGGGATGTGCCATCAGCGCTCAGTTTGGTTACGAAGGCATCGCTGTAGTAGAACGGCGTCAAAACCGTCTGATAGGCTCCTGGGGTTGTCGGATAGTTCATAGAAGCCGTGTAGCCGGTCACATAAGCATTGCCCGACGAATCCAGGGCAAGCCCATAGGGTTGGTCGTAGTCGTCTCCGCCAAGATAAGTCGAATAAACCAGACCGGAGCCATCGGCAGTTAACTTCGTCACAAAGATATCCGAACCGTTTCTGTAAGTCGTGCTATAAGCATCTATGGTAACCGGAAAGTTGAATGAAAAGGTCGTGCCGGTCAGATAGGCATTGCCGTTTGCATCAATGGCAATCGCTTGGGCGCGGTCTTCAGTGCTGCCGCCTAGATAAGTCGAGTAGTTGAAAACCGGGTCGATCACCAGCATCGCATTGGTGTCGTACTGGTCGACTGCAAAACCAACTCGATTCTTGCCCTTGAGCGTGTAGCGGCAAGCCACCGGCTGCCTGACTCCCTCGCGCTCCTGATAGACGGCAGGCTTGCGCATCTGTATGTCGCCGAGGCGAGTACGCAGCCGCAGATTCCCTTCACTGTCCAGGAGAATCTTCTGCGCGCCGGCAAAATCGATCTGAATCAGGTTGGGATCGCCGCCGGGAGCGATTTCGAAGTCATACTCTAGTTGGCGGCGATTGCCATAATAGATCAGATTGACGCCGGGATATAAATCTCGATAGCGCACCTTTCCATACGTCGGGATGTTGGTGTGCCAGTTATTCGGGTCTCTGCCCCTGAGGTAATTGGTCGAACCCAGGAGTTGCTCCAGCCCCTCCACCCATGCGTTAGGGTTGCTGCCCATCATCTTCATATGAACCGCAGCAACCTGCATCTTTTGCGGGCTTGCGGCATGATGCAGAGAGGTTTTCTTTCGGCGGGCGGCTCGCGGTTTCGCCAGGGTCAGCAAGGCCCCATCGGCGGTCAATAAGAGAGCGGTGTTGCCGCTATGGGCGACAAACTTGACTGCGTCGCCTGCCTGCCCACGATTGGCTTCAAAACTCAGCGGCAGTTTGCCGTAGGCTTCGGCGGCTTGCGCTTCCGCCTTCGAGTCGGAGTTTAAGGCAGGGGCTGACGGGCCGCTGTTGGATAAAGTTTTCTTCATCGGCCCGGCGGTCAAGTTTGCATCGGCGCTCGTCGTATAGGCGGTCGACGGCGTTGCTACCCATGAATATCCCTTAGATAAGATTGTCGAATCTGCCATCACCAGCAGCATGGCCAGCAGAAGGGTCAGACTTTTTCTGTATTTGATGAGATGCTTCATAGTCTGTTGATCCTTTCCTGTATCTCCCTGAGTAGGTTGAAATCGAGTTTACCGTCGGGCCAAGATGAGTTCTCATCTTACCGATTGCATGTAAGGTTCGAGCTATGCTCTGAGTCACATTGAACTGTGACAGTTACCACTTCCGCTAGAAAGTGCTTTGGCGAAGCAGTCAGGCCATTCGCAGGTAGGTCGATGGACAGTGGTGGTTAACAAAGTCCTGACAAGAATGGCGTTGACCTATTGCGGGCGCTGTGCGCGTCAGTAAATGCCCTCGATGACGCCTATCAATAGCATTTGCTCAGTAACCAGGGTGCCGGAAACAACCGAGTTGTAACTATAAATTCAGAGCAGGTTGTTTGGCAAGAAATTTCTTTGAATCATTTTGCGGCGCGCGGTTGCTGAAATTGCCACTGCCATCCCGGCAATGCTATGATTGATGGTTAGCCTTATCAGGCAATCGCCGACATGCAGGGAGAGCAAGCGGGGAACAATGGCTGAAGAAAACATCCGCGTGCGTGGCGCTCGCGTTCACAATCTGAAGAGCATTAACGTTGATATTCCCATCAACCAGTTGACGGTGGTTACCGGCGTCAGCGGTTCGGGCAAATCCAGCCTGGCCTTCGACACCATCTATGCCGAAGGCCAGCGGCGTTACGTCGAATCGTTGTCGTCATACGCGCGACAGTTTCTCGAACGCATGGACAAGCCGGATGTTGATGAGGTCGTCGGCATCTGCCCGGCCATCTCGATTCGCCAGAAAAACTCGACCCGTAATCCGCGCTCGACCGTGGCCACGCAAACTGAAATCTATGATTACCTGCGCCTGCTCTTTGCGCGCGTCGGCATCACCTTCTGCGCCAACTGCGGCCAGGAAGTGCGCCGCGACACGCCCGAATCGATTGCCGGTGAAGTGCTCGCCCTGACCGACGGCACGCGCTTTTACGTTCTCTTCCCTGCGGCTGCCGGGATGGAAGAGATGCAAGCAAACGCCAATGGTGATGGCAAAAAGAAGAAACGCGGCGGGCGGGCCGATGCCGCCAGCCAGCAGACGCGCATCAAAGCGCACCTGATGAGCTTGATGCAGCGCGGCTTCACGCGCCTTTACAAAGGCGGGCGGATCATCGAGTTGGCGACGCCCGACAGCTATACAGATGCGGATTTCGTCGATACCTTTGTGCTCGTAGACCGTCTGGCGGTGCGCCCTGAGACGCGCACGCGGCTCGTCGATTCGCTGGAAATTTGTTATCAGGAAGGCCACGGCCAGGCGGTCATCGAGATGGCTGATGACGCACACACGCGCCTGTTCTATTCTGAAGCCTTCGCCTGCAAAGATTGTAATATTCGTTATGCAGCGCCGGAGCCGCGCCTGTTCAGCTTCAATAACCCGTTCGGCGCGTGCCCGACCTGTCAGGGGTTCGGCAACACCATCGGCCTCGACCTCGGCCTGGTCATCCCCAACCATGAGGTGAGTCTGGCCAAAGGCGCAATCGAACCGTTCACCAAACCGCAGTACGAATGGGCGCAGAAGGAGATGCTGAAATTCGCGCGTTCCGCAGGCATCCCCGACGATGTGCCGTATCGCCAATTGACGCGTGATCAGCAGCGCGCCATCATTCGCGGGCGCAATGGCTTCGACGGCGTGCAGGGCTTTTTCGACTTTCTCGAAACCAAAAAATATAAGTTGCACGTGCGCGTCTTTCTATCGAAGTATCGCGGCTACACGCTCTGCCCCGAATGCCATGGTTCGCGGCTGCGGCTCGAAGCGCGCATCGTCAAAGTCGCGGGCCGCACGCTTCCAGAAATCTCCGCGATGACGGCAGCCGAAGCGGCTCTCTTTTTCAGTGAGATCCAGCTTACAAAAGCCGAGCATGACATCGCTGACCGGCTGCTGCTGGAGATTCGCAATCGCCTGAAGTTTCTGATCGATGTCGGCCTCGAATACCTGAGCTTGAACCGGCTGGCCTCGACCTTGTCGGGCGGCGAAGCGCAGCGCATTCAGTTGGCGACGAATCTCGGCGCGGCGCTGGTCGGCGCATTGTACGTTCTGGACGAGCCGTCCATCGGCCTGCATCCGCGCGACAATCAGCGATTGATTCACATCCTTGAAAACCTCCGCGACATCGGCAACACGGTGCTCGTCGTCGAGCACGAACCGGAGATGATGACGGCAGCCGACAAGGTGATCGACATAGGGCCGGGAGCCGGCGAACTCGGCGGTGAAGTGGTCTTTTCGGGCACGCCGAAAGAGTTGATCACGAAAAGCCCGTCGCTGACCGGAAGATACCTGCGCGGCGAACTGGAGATCAAACAACCGAAGACGCGGCGGCAGCCGGGAGCCCGCCAGATTCAGATTCGCGGTGCCAGCGAGCACAACCTGAAAGGCATAGACCTGGACATACCGCTCGGCATGATGGTCTGCATCACGGGGGTTTCCGGGTCGGGCAAATCGACGCTCGTGCATGACATTCTCTACGCTGGCATCAAGAAGCAACGGCACGAATGGACGGGCCACGTCGGCGCTTTCGCCAAACTCGACGGCGCTCAGCAGATCGACGATGTGGTGCTCGTCGATCAATCGCCGATAGGCCGGACGCCGCGCTCGAACCCTGTAACCTACATCAAAGTTTACGACGCCATCCGCGACCTTTTCGCGGCGACGCGCGAGGCTCAAGCGCACGGCTATGATTCATCGCATTTCAGCTTTAACGTGCCGGGCGGGCGCTGCGAACGTTGCGAAGGCAACGGCGTCGAGATCAAGGAGATGCAATTCCTCGCCGATGTCGAACTGACCTGTGAAGAGTGCAAGGGGATGCGTTTCAAGGCGGCGATTCTCGATGTGCGCTATAAAGGCCGCTCGATTCATGACGTATTAAATATGACGGTGCGCGAGGCGCTGCTGTTCTTTGGTAATGTAAATCGCATCGCGTCAAAGCTGCGCGTGCTGGATGATGTGGGGCTCGGTTACTTGCGGCTCGGCCAGTCGGCGACGACGCTATCGGGCGGCGAAGCGCAGCGCGTCAAGCTGGCGGCTTATCTGGCGAGAAAGACGAGCGAGCGCACGCTATACATCTTCGATGAGCCGACCACAGGCTTGCATTTCGATGACATCAACCGCTTGCTTGCGGCCTTCCGTCATCTGCTCGAAGCCGGCGGTTCGATCATCATCATCGAGCACAATCTTGATGTCATCAAGAGCGCCGATTGGATTATCGATCTTGGCCCCGAAGGCGGCGACGCCGGCGGACGGGTCGTGGCCATCGGCCCGCCGCAAACGATTGCCGACACGGCGGCGTCGCACACCGGGCGATTTCTGCGCGGCATTTTGCGATAGGATTCAGGATTCAGCTTGCCGGTCAACTGCCGAGCCCGACCCTCTGCAAGCTCATTCGGCGCGATCTTCAGGGTGACAGAAACGCTAGGCGGAATCCTCAAATCCTGTACCCTAAATCCTGAATCCTGTATTCTGAATCCTGATATGAAACGAAAAATCGTGGCGTTGTTGATTGCATATCTGGGACTTTGCTCGATCAACGTTTCAGCGCAGCAGGTTCCATTTCTATCTGATTTGCTGGCGCGCAGCGAAGCGTTTTACAAACTCTATAACGAGAAGCGGCGGACAGGCGCGAAGCTCGACGCCTTTGAGCCGTTGCGCAAACGCGGCGAAGTGCAGTTTCGTAGCGGCAACATTCCCGGCATCATCGAAACGCTCGCCGAAGGCACCGCCATGATGCGGGGCCAAGCCTGGGATGAGCGGCAGCGGTTCATTGCTTCGCTGACAATCGAAGCCGACCGCCTGGTGCTGGAACCGAATCAGGAGTTGAACCTGTCGCTGGTGCGCATCTTTCCGACCAGTACCGACAAAGCCTTCACGGCGCAGCCGACCGTGACCTTCCTGATTGCCCCCGCCGCGAATCAAAAGAGCGCCAAAGCCAAGCGCCCGCAGGAGCCGATCACCCTGACGGCGCGCATCCCCATCGGCGAAGCTCAGGCCGGCGCGGCGCGAAAGCTGACGCTCGCCGACGGCGCTTATACGATCATCGCGCGCATCGAATCCGACGGCCAACAAGTAGCCGACATTACACAGCCGCTCTACGCCATCAGCGATTTCAGCGACAGCCTGATGCAGTTGGCCAGGCAGGTCGCCGAAATCAAGTCGGCAAACGACGCCAAAGTCAAAGCGGTTGCGCCGCTCGTCACCACGCCGGAGTTTCAGGTTCAACGCCTTCAGCCGCTCAACCGGAACCGCAGCGAAGTCCCTATCAACCCGATAGACGAGTTTGATCTGATCGAAGCGCGGCTGGCGGCGCTTGCCAGAGGCGAGAATCCTTTTGCCGCCGAGCGCGGCGAAATCGAGCGCGCTTATCAAGCCAGTGACGGCAAGCTGATCCCCTATCGCCTCTACGTGCCGCAGAGCTACGACGGCAAGACCGCGCACCCGCTCGTCGTCCTGCTGCATGGATCGCTTGGTGATGAGCGTTACTTTTTCAGCGACCTCTCCGATCCGGCGACGGTGAAGAGCGAAGCCGAGCGGCGCGGCTACCTGCTCGCATCGGTGAACGGACGCGGGCGGTTCAGCGGTTATCGCGACCTGGCGGCGGACGACCCGGTTGAAGTGGTCAGCGCCGTGATGCGCAATTACCAGGTTGATCCCTTGCGCATTTTTCTGTCGGGTCATTCAATGGGCGGCTTCGGCACATGGCTGGTGGCGGCGCGCAAGCCGGAACTCTTCGCGGCCATCGCGCCGCTGTCGGCAGGGCCGCCGGCGCAGGGCGATGCCTTGAATGCCTTGCTTGAAAAGCTGAAAGCGCTGCCCACGCTCGTCGTTCACGGAGCCAGGGACGGCATCGTGCCGCCGGAGTTTTCCAAGAGGATGGTTGAGGCGGCGAAGAAAGCCGGCTTGCAGGTAACTTACCTTGAAATCCCCGACGCCGATCACCTGACGATCATTGGCGCGTCGTTCAGCGCGGTGCTCGACTTCTTTGATAAACATGCGAAAACGAAATAAGCGATCAGTGGCCAGTGGTCAGTGGCCAGTTAGGAACGATCCGTCTTGAAAGCAAATCTTTTCAAGCGGCCCAAGACAACCGCAGCACTCTGACCACCGACTACCGACCAGTGCTTATGTACATCACGGCTGAGATCATCGGCGAACTTGAAAAGCGTTACGGCGTGCCGGATGAAGTGACGTGGCAATTTGCAATGTCGCCGCGCGAATTCGACATGGTGCGCCGCAGCCAGAAGCACCAGCGCGCCCACGATGTCACGTTATTCATCATCGACGGCGAACAGGTCGTCGTCATCAAAAAGCCAATGTATCCGCCGGGCGCTTATCGCGCGCCTTCGGGCGGCGTTGACCCCGGCGAAGCCTTCGAGACCGGTGCCTTGCGCGAAGCCTACGAAGAGACCGGCCTTGAAGTGGCGCTTGAACGCTACGTGGTTCGCGCGCGCGTACAGTTCACCTGTGCGGGCGAGAAGATTGATTGGGTCTCGCACGTCTTCAGCGCCCACCCGACGGGCGGCAGGCTTGAACCGATTGATACGCATGAAATCGTCGAAGCGCGCTTTGCGACGGTTGCCGAGATCCTCGGCGCGATGCGCGAAGCGATGCTGGCGAGCGGCTCAACCGGCCTGCGCTATCGCGCTCAGCTTCAGGATGTCGTCGTCGCCAGGTTGATTGCGATAGGCAGGCTGCGCGTAGCGTGAGTGAACAAGAAATTGTTAGGCCCTTATGATAGTCTACTTTTCGGAGGTGAGAAATGCCTTTCCCAAATCGTCCAGAGGTAAGAGAAGCGCTCCTTGCGTATATTTATTTGAATGGCGGAATAGAGTGTGAAGTAAAGGCAAAGGATGCTTACAACGCTTTGGCAGATTATTTCGAACTCTCCGAGACTGACAAAACTATCTCAAGGAATGAAAAGTATGGTGATAGCCGACGCGAAGCGGCATGGAATAATCATCTCCAATACGTCCGACGAGATCTAGTTGACGTAGGTTACATAGAAAAGAAAGCGTCTAGGGGTAGATGGAAACTTTCTGCCAATGGCATGCTTGCCGCAAGAAAAGAAGCTATTGCTTATCCAGAATTAAATATATCAACTCCATATGCCTCAGACATGGAATCCCCTAATCCAGCCCGGAGGATCATGACTGAGATTTACAGAATAATCAGAGATACACCGAAAGCACCAAGACTTAAATCCCTATACAAAAACGCCTGCCAGATTTGTGGCAGTGCGATACCTGTGGCTAACGGAAAGACATACTCAGAAGCACATCACATTAAGCCTCTTGGTAAGCCTCACAATGGGCCTGACCAAGAGAGCAATATAATCATCGTCTGCCCGACACATCATGTTCAATGCGACTATTGGGCAATACCTTTGAATTTGGAGGCTCTGCGCCTGCATCCTCAACATAGGATTGCACAAGAATTCATTGACTACCACAATGAGCATCACTCTAAAACCGAGAAAGGTTTTCGCGGCACAAACAATTAACCAAATTGGCAATCAAATGCACGCGACAGTACACTGGAACCGGAGAGAATCATGCGATCAGGCAGAGTCGAAGATAAACTCCATATCGGTAACATCGTTCGCAATGGCGTCGTATTCAACTTCAAGAATTGGCGAGGAAATGAGGTGAGTGCCGATAATCTTTTGGAAACTGTTGCCCGTCTTTTTGCTCTCTTACATGAACGGCAGATTGACTATGTGCTGGTCGGTGGAATCGCCTTGCTACAGTATGTCGAAGGCCGCAACACGGAGGACATTGACCTCATTATGGCATTGTCTTCGCTCGATAGTTTGCCCGAAATTCAAATCGCCGATCAGAACGCGGACTTTATGCGCGGCAAGTTCGATGAGCTACAAATTGATATTCTGCTGACTCGCAATCCGCTTTTCGACAAAATACGACAGCAGTACACGACGATTCAGCCGTTTATCGAGCAGGAAATCCCCACTGCCACTGTAGAAGGATTATTGCTTCTGAAGATGTACGCGCTTCCTTCATTGTATCGTCAGGGCAACTTCGCCCGTGTCGCGCTGTACGAGAATGACTTGGCGATGCTCATCCACGATTACCAGCCTGATCTCGATCCTTTGTTGGCCGAGCTAGCGCATTATGTCAGTGAAACTGACACGGTCGCGGTACGCGACATCATTGCTGAGATTCAGCAGCGCATTGAACGATTTAATAAAACCTCGCGCGAGAGCTAAGCCGTCTAACCATCCATCCGAAATGTTCGACCAAACAGAAAGCCCGGTCGGGGCGAATGCTCCGACCGGGCTTCGTGGCTTCAGTTGATCGTGATGATTAGCGCGATGAGGCGACGCGGGCGCGACGGTAATCTTCCGCCTGGCCCTTGGCTTTCGGAATTTCGCTGACGGCTCTGAGCCATTGCGCATCGCCTTCGTTCAACACCTGGCGCGCAATCTCTTCGCCGTAGGCCGCCGTCACGGCTTCGTAACGAATCCTACGTTTCAGCCAGTCAGCGTCTTTGTCAACGCGCGTCGGGTCGGCTTTCAAGTCCGGGTGCTCGCCCAAATATTTCTTGAAGGCCGCGAGAACTTTATCGTTGGCCTGATATTCACTGGCCGCGAGACGATGGTGGTGATCGTTCTGATGATCGATCTTGAATTCGCTGAAGCCGGCAATCTGGCCGCCGACCAGTTCGCGCGCGAATTGAAAGACCGGCTCGATCCAGACGCGAATCATTTCGGTTTCGTGCGTCGGGATCTTCACTTTGATGTCTGGATCAATGCCGCCGCCGCCGTAGACCGTGCGCCCGGTGTCGGTCTTCATCTCTTCGGTGTGCTGTACGGCCTCTTTGTCGCCGCGCTTCAGGTAATAATCGTAGAACGAGCGCCCGCTGTAATCGCGCTGAATCAAACGCCCGCTCGGCGTATAGAAGTGGCCCGTCGTCAGCGTCAGCCCGGAACCGTCGCGCAGTGGAAAGACGCTCTGCACGAGCCCTTTGCCGAAGCTGGTTTCGCCGACGAGCACGGCGCGGTCATGATCTTGCAGTGCGCCGGCGAGGATTTCGGCAGCCGAGGCCGAACCCCGATTGATCAGCACGACGACCGGGAAATCGACCGGGTTCAGATTGTTCGCTTTGTAAATGCGTTCGGGAAAGACCGCCGGACGCCCGCGCATCGAGACGATCTTCTGGTCTTTGTAGAGAAACAGGTTGGCGATTTTCTGCGCCTGATCGACGAGACCGCCGCGATTGTTGCGCAGATCGAAGACCAGCGCCGTCATGCCCTGATGCTGCAAATCGGCGAGCGCCTCTTGAATCTCTTTGTAACTCGTCGTGTTGAAGCCGCGATCAAAGTTGATATAACCGACGCCGTTCGGCGCGAGATAGTAATTCGACACCGATGGCAGCGGCACGGCTTCGCGGATGAATTTGAATTCCAGCGGCTGAGCGCTGCCGGGGCGGCGAACTTTCACGGTCACGGGCGTGCCTTCGGGCCCGATCAGCTTGCCCGACACCTGCGTCGAGCCCCAGCCGTCCGTCGATTCGCCGTTGATCTCGACGATCTGATCGCCGTAGCGTATGCCGCCGCGATGCGCCGGCGTGCCGTCAAACGGCGACATGATGTAGACCTTGTCGTTGCGCTGCGCGATGGTCGAGCCGATGCCGAAATAGCGGCTGCTTTGATCGTTCTGGAACTGCTCCCATTCTTTGCGATCAAAGTAGCTCGAATGCGGGTCGAGGGTGCGCAGCATGCCGAGAACCGCCGCTTTCGTGAGCTTCTCGAAATCGACCGACCCGGCGAAGTTGTCTTTCGCCTTGAGAACCGCCTCGGCGAAGTCTTCAGCGATCTTCCGGCGCATCGCCGTTTCGTCTTCGCTCTGGGTAGCATATCGCTGCGCCGGATGCGCGCCTGCGAAAGTCAATGGAAGGATCAGCGTGAACAACAGCAACCAGTAACGCTTCATTTTTTTCATGTACAGCCTGCTTCTCTACCTGTGATTGACCACCGAGCCGCCCACACTCGCGCGGATGCCTCGCGCACGGCTCAAATTTCGTCGTCCATAAAATTCTACCGGATGCGGTGGCGCAAAACAACTGTGGCTTTCTGGCAGGCTTTTGAGAGAGGAAAATCGAAGCGCCGGGAGATGATCCTTCATGGCTCCCGGCGCTTCAATCTGGCGGTGTGGCAAACTACTTGGCGTTGAGCACTCTGGCCGTCAGCACGACGATCAAGCCTTTATCGCCCATCGTCGTTGTACCGACGACGACCTTCTCGCCTTCGCGCACGCTGACCGGCGTTCGGAAGCCAACGCTTTGATATTGGATCGAATTGCCAAGGTTCAAGGGAATTCTCATGCTGAAGATGAAGTTTGAGATCTGCACTTTGTTCTCTCCGCCAACTCCCGCTTGAATCGAGATGGAATCTAGACTGTATTCGTAGAAGATGGCGTTGCCCGCAGGAACGTCAACATTAAACAGCTTCGGCTCCGCAACTCCCGAATTGCCGCTGACCCTGCCGCTCTCCTTGGCGCGTTGTATGGCTGAGGCCATCAGCGAGTAGCTCTTGAAGGCAAGCGTCCCCTGCAATTGTTTGATCACCTCGTTCAACTCCGCCGGGTGCTCGTTTGAGGCATTGGCGGCGTTCGAGGCAATCAATATGTGAACGTGCAATTCGATGTCGGGCCGCGTCGCTTCAGGCGTGTCCAGCCGCTTAACGGCTTCCTCGATGGTGGCAATGTTTTCGGGAAAATCGCGCACCGTCAGCGTCTTGAAATCCGCGTTCGGCGTGATGGCCGCGCCTCTGACGCCACTGCCGAGCGTCGTGATGACGCGATAGAGATTCAGCGGATCGCGGTATTTGACCTCGATGATCTTCGTCTTGAAGCCTTTCTCCTGGACATAGTCCGATTCCTTCGGCGCGGCAACCGGCGCGGCTTCTGGCTGTTGCGCGATGGCCGTGGCGGTGGATGCCAGCATCAATGTGAGCATGAGCGTGGCAGTCAGTCTGATGTTGATTGAAAACATAATCTCTCCTATCGTGTCTCGCCCATCGGGTTCGGGGCATCGTCGATTTGCTTCGGCGCGAACCAGATGATGCGGATGTTCGGGTCGGCGGTCTGAAAGTCAATGCGCAACATATCGTCGTTCTCGGTCGCATAGCGGTTATTGCTCAGCACGGCTGGCCTGGCGTTCAGCAGTTGTTGAGCAAGAACATCATCTTGCGGTCGGCTTACGTGCCGGATATTGCGTCTTGAGTGATAGGCAAACAACGGTGCGACGTGACGCGGTGTCCGTCGCCGCGATTGACGCGCGGTCTCCGGTTTGGCTCCCGGAGCCGGTTCCATGTCTTCCGGCTTTTTCTCAACCGTCGGCGCAGGCGCGTCTGTGGCCATCTCATTATCCTGATGATTGAGGCGCGACCGGCTTTGTAAGATGAAAAACGCCAACGTGACGAAGACTACAATCAGCGCGACGGTCGCGGCGGCCAGGCGGCGCGGCGCGAGCCACATCTGCAATCTCTCGAACAAAGAAGGCCCGGCTGCGCTCGCGGCCAACTCGCGCATCACGCCGAGGCGAACGGTGTCAACGAAAGCTTCGTCAAAGTCCGGCGACGCGCTCGCGCGCAGCCACGCCTGGCTCGCTTCGTACTCAGCCGCCTGCGCGCGACAGGCGGCGCAAGTCTGCAAGTGCGAGCGCACACGGCCTAGCTCGCGCTCAGCGAGATCGGCTTCGACGTAAAGCGGGATGAGTTCTGCAATGCGCCTGCAATTCATCTGATCACCTTCGTGTGCGCCTGAGAAGGCGCTCGTGAAACTGTTTGATCTTGGCCCGCGCCGCGCTCACCTGCGAGCGCACGGTTGCTGCCGAAGTTCCGAGTATGCGGGCGGCTTCTTCGGTCGACAGCCCTTCCAGGTCTCTGAGCACCAGCGCCGCGCGTTCCTTCTTGGTCAGCGTATTCAAGGCGTCGGCGACCATGGCGCGCTGCTCTGAGCGGATCGCCGCCGCTTCAAGATTTTCATCCGACGCGGCGCGATCAAAGCTGCCGCTGTCGCGTTCGTCTTCAAAGGACGTGAAGGCAGTTTGATTGCGCTTGCGGCCCGCGTCGCGGCAAACGTTGACCGTGATGCGATGCAGCCAGCCGGCGAAATCCTGATCGGCTTTGAAGCTGCCGAGATATTTGAAAGCCCGCAAAAAGACTTCCTGCGCCGCATCGCGGGCGTCGTCCTGGTTGCCGAGCATTCGCCAGGCGGTCGCCAGCACCTTGCGTTGATAGCGAATGACGATCTGCTCGAAGGCGGCGCTATGGCCTTCACGGGCGCGCTCGACGAGGGCAGCGAAGGCGGCATCCGCGCTCTTCGTGGCTTCGCCGAAACTGAAGCTGTCGGTCATCAAAGTGATCTCAGCAACCTCGCTCGCCATCGCTGGTCTTCCTCTCTCCTCAATTAACACTACTCGGACTTGCGCAAAAGCGTTGAAAGATTTTTCAGGCGGGCAGCCTCGCTTGCCTTTCAGTCGGTGCAATGGCTCAAGAGAGATTCAACGCAGAGGCCGGTGTGCGGTTCTTTAATTCTCTGGGGATCGCGGCGCAGGTTTACTTCACATAGTCGCGTTCGATGGCGTCGATCTTGGCGACGCGGCGGCGGTGGCGGTCTTCGGTCAATTCCGTAGCCAGCCAGGCGGTGACGATTTCGCGCATTTGCTCATTGCTGATCATCTTGCCGCCGAGCGTCAGCACATTCGCGCCATTGTGCTCGCGGCTGTTGCGCGCCGTCGCCGTGTCGTAGCACATGGCGGCGCGCACGCCCGGCACCTTGTTGGCCGCCATACAGGAGCCGATGCCCGCGCCGTCAACCACGATGCCGAGATCGCATGTGCCGCGAGCGACGGCGCGGGCGACCGTATGCGCGTAATCGGGATAATCGACGGCGGCGGTCGTATGCGTACCGAAGTCCTGAAAGTCGTGGCCGAGGTCAGCGAGCACAGGCTTGATCGCTTCCTTCATTTCAAAGCCGCCGTGATCAGCGCCCAGGGCGATGCGAAGGCGCTTGGCCGAACGGCGGCGAACGCGCTCAAGTTGAATGCCGCGCTCGTTGATGGCGTCGGCGGCCAGCGGCGTGATTATAGCGCTTTCGTCAACCCGCAACGTATCGCCCCAATGTGCGCCGTGCAGTTCGCGCTCGGTAATGACTTGCTTGCTTCTTTCGTCAATGATGCTCATCGGCTCAAGGATTCTAAGTTTTGCGGCGCAGCTTGTCCACCACAACCACCGGGGCGCGACGGCCAAACTGATTTGCCGGCAATTTGCGAGAACGCGAACAGATTAAATTTTCGTGGCGTTAGTGTTATGGTAAACTAATCTCGAAATTCAAAACGCCTCGCCCCGCGCGCCTTGGTTGAGCGATGATTTTGGCGGTGAGCCGCCGGCAGGGACGCCCAGGTCAAGAGGATCAGTGAGATTGGAGGGCAAATGTGGAGTCGAATTAAGCGGCTGTTCCGTTCCGTTTTCGGCGGCCTCATCGAGAGCGCTGAAGATCCTGAATTGATTCTCAAACAGGTCATCCGCGACATGAATGACAAAGTGCCGCAGATGCGCGAAAACGTCGTTCAGGTGATGTCGACCGAAAAGAAGCTCCAGAAAGAAGTCGAGATACTGACGCGCGAGATCAGAGAAGCCGACTACAAGGTCAAAGCCGCCATCAATCAGGGGCGTGATGATGTCGCCAAACTTTACATCACGCAGATGCAGGAGAAGCAGACGGCCCTCGACCGCGCCAAGTCGCAACTCGAATCGGCGCATACCGCCGCCGAGCAGGCGAAAAAATTCCTCGACAACTACATCATACAGGTGAAAAAACGCGCCGCCGAAGCGCAGCAGTTGGTCAACCAGGCGCGCGCCGCCAAGATGCAGGAACAGTTGTCGCAAGCCATGGCAGGCTTCCAGGTCGGCGACGATTCGAGCACCTTTGACGAGATGCGCGAACGCATCAATCGCCGCTCGGCGGCTGCCGAAGCGCGCATGGATTTAGCCACCGGCGGCATCGAAAATCAGATTCAGGACATCGAACGCGAATCGCTGAATCTGCAAGTCGAAGACACGCTCTCGGCTTACAAGCGGCAGATGGGCCTGGGCGAACCGGCAGCCCCCGCGCCGCCGCGCGTCGAACGCGAGCCGGCAGAAAAATCGCTCGGCCCAGCCGACCGTGCCAAGGCGCTTGAGTAGCAATGCAAAATGATGAATGATGAATGATGAACGGTTCGGCATTCATCATTCATCATTCATCGTTCATCATTTTAATGTTATGTCTGAAAAACCAAGCTATGTGAAAGAGGCCGCCAAGGAGCCGATGAACATCTGGGCCATCGTGCTCATCCTGGCGCTGGCCGTGTTCGCCGTCACCAATCCCGGCTTGCTCGGCACGCTGATGACTTACTGGATACTGGCCGCTGGCGGCATCGGTGAAGCGTTGTACCTGATGACTATGCCGAGCCTGGCGTCGTATCGGCGCGCGGTCGACCGCCGCTTTCGCCAGAAAGAACTCGCCGACCGCCAGCGCCGCCGCGAAGAACTCATACGCCAATTCGACCCGCGCGAACGCGAGGCCGTCGAGTACCTGCGCTGGATGAAGAATCAGATTTATCAGAACTTTCAAAAGTTCACCAAGCTCACAGATCTGCCCGATCAGATTCAAACCCTCGACCTGTTCTGGGAACGTTACGTCGACTTTCTCGACACCTATCGCCGGCGCAAGCAGCACATGCGGTCGATCAACCGGCAGACGATTCAGAACCAGATCAATCAGGCCCAGCGCGCCGTCGAGACCGCGCCTGACGATGACACCGCGCGCCTCTATCATCAGCACCTCGAATTTCTGCAAAAGCGCATGAAGACTTATGACGACGTTGAACGCTCGATGAAGCGCGTCGAAGCGCAACTGCAATCCATCGAGAGCTACTTCGGGCTGGTCAACGATCAAGTGATCACCATGCCGACGCCGGACAGCATCTCATCGCTCGACTTCGATTCGCTGCTTTCGTCAATCGAATTGACGCGCGAGATTCTCGACGAAACGGCTCCGGTCCTGAGCGCCTGGGATGCTCAGGATCGCTCTTCGTCGCCGCCCACGCGTCCGCCAATTCCACAACGCCAATAATCAGGGATCGGGGGCCAGGGGCCGGGTGCCAGTTTGGTTCGCCCTGACCCCTGACCCTCGACCCTCGACTCCGATTCCTATGTCATCACGCACCAAACTGCTAATCGACGAAATTGAGCAATTGCCGGCGTGGGCGCAACGCATGGCGCGCAAGTATTACGCCGGCGAGGCCAGCCACTTTCTGCTTTTCAACAACATCTACGATCTCGTGCGCTCAGGCAGCGAGTACATCAGTTTGTTGAATTACCTGCAACGCGAACTGGTCGGCACCAAGCACCTGTTGACTTACAATCGCAGCGAAGGCATCAAGTTCGGCTCGCAGGAAGCCGAGCGCGCTTTTGCGGCGCTGATGCGCGTCAGCGATCCGCTTGCCGGCAGAGATGCCATGCGCAGTCTGCCGAAAGACCCGGCGCGAGCCTTGCCCTTGATTGAATATTTTTTATTGTATGGCGATCAGGTGGCAGTGATCATCAACTTTCTCGACACCATCATCCCGGCAGGCGATGTCAGTTATATGTCGGGCGACGACCGCACCAACCTTGTCGCCTTTCAACGCTGGATCACCAGTTCGCGGTTATTGAAGAAAGACAACATCGTCATTCTGGTCGGCGAAAGCGTCGCCGAGGTTCATCCGCGCATTCGCAATAACTCAAGGCTGGCGGCCATCGACGTGGCTTATCCTGATGACAACGAGCGCCTGGAGTTCATTCGCTATATGCGCGGCCAGTTGCCGCAGTTGAAAGTCGAAGTCACCGACGAGCAGTTATCTTTGATGACCTCTGGGCTCAACCGCGTGCATCTGAATTCGCTGTTGCGCAGCGCCGCGACAGATAGCGACGGGTTGACTCTGGACAAGATTCGCGCGAAGAAGAAAGAACTCATCGAGGCCGAATGCGTTGGCCTGGTCGAATTCGTGCAGCCGGCTTATGGGCTCGAATCGGTCGGCGGCATGACGAAGGCGAAGGACTACATGCGGTCGATCTCGGAAGCCATTCGCGCCGGCAACATCGAAGAAGCGCCGATGGGTATTTTGATTTCCGGGCCGGTCGGCACCGGCAAGACATTTCTGGCGATGTGCTTCGCGCACGATTGCGGCATGAACGTCGTGGCGTTCAAGAATTTCCGCGAGCGCTGGGTCGGCTCAAGCGAAGCGAATCTTGAAAAGATCTTGAACCTGCTGCAAACCCTTGCGCCCATCGTTGTGCTGGTGGATGAAGCCGATGCGACGTTAGGCTCGCGCGAGAGCGGCGGCGATTCGGGCGTTGACGCGCGCATCTTTTCAAAGCTCGCCGCAGCCATGGGCGACACGCGCAATCGCGGGCGCGTCCTGTGGATACTGATGACCAGCCGTCCCGACTTATTGCCAATTGATTTGAAACGCCAGGGCCGCGCCGAAGAGCACATCTCGCTGTTTTATCCCGACTCGGAAGAAGATCGCCAGCAGGTCATCCTCGCCATGATCGGCAAGAATAAGATCAAGCACGAAGTCATCGACTGGTCGCCGATTACCAGGAACAAACTGACGCTGTCGGGCGCTGACATCGAATCCATGTTGATTCGCGCCCGTCGCGTCGCTCGCCTTGCGGGCCGCCCTGCCCTGGCCCAGGCGGATGTTGAGCAGGTCGCCAACGAGTTCAGCCCGGCGCGCGACGAGATGGCCGTCGAGTACCAGATGTTAGTGGCGGCGCGCGAAGCCACCTCGCGCGAGATGATCCCCGAACAATACCGCCATCTCTCGCCTCAAGAACTCAGCCAGCGCATCGAAACCTTGCGCTCGTTTGTTAGGTAGACTGATTCAGGGCGAGGTTTTGCTGTCCAAGAGAGCGTTATACAGACAGGAAAAGCAGGCTAATCGAGCCGGCCATCGCTGAGACACGCGCACTACTGCAACACCGGAGGCGCGACCGATGTCTTGCGTAAATTCGGACTCCGCGACGCCAATGGTGATCGGCATCCCCGATTAGCAGAATGGATCGTGCCCAAGGAGGTAGATGTTATTACGGTACGGATTGCGCGCGAGGTCACGGAAGATGGCTGACATCGGCAGGCATTTCATTCTCAACTCAAGCAGCTTCTGCTGGCGTTGGCTCGCTAATATGCCGACTAAGATACTCCATGATTTCAGCATGCATCCGGTCAATCTCCGCCAGATAGCCGCTGGACATCAACTTGAACTCCGTCGGCGAGGTCGTTACGCGAAACTGCGCGACTAGCCCCTCGAAATAGGCTATTCTTTCCTGAGTGGTTTTCAGTTCGTGATCGTTCCGGATCATTCAGTTTTCTCCGAGATTATTTCAACAATGCCGCGCTGGCTGTGGTCGCGCTTGATTTGCCAATGAGCAACGAATTCATCAACCGTTTCGAGCAGTACCGCACCCGGTCGAGTCCAAAAGATGCTGGCACCCATCTCGTGCTGTGCTCGCAAGTGATCAAATATCTGGAGCGCCTCTTCAGTGAAATCTTGCTCCGTGAAATCGTCTCGCATGACCAGTATGATGTCAACATCATTGGGCGCAGGGTTAGCTGTTGCATAACTGCCGAAGATAACAAAACGCTGAAGCTTGCCGGTGTGCTGCGCAATCTCGTAAACGCGGATAAGTCTTGCTGTCACAAGCTCGCGCTGTGGCGAGGCGTCGCCGAAACGCTCAATCACTTCCTGAAGCGTCGCCTGATAGATGCCTTCAGGCAAATCTCCGTGAGCATTAAAGGGTGGCAGCGGCATGGGATCTCACCATAACTAGGGAAGCCGACGCAGTAGATGATATGCTTCGTGCCGAAAGGTTGTCCAATTTGTAGCTGACGAGATTGTGGCGATTTACTATTTCAGGTATCGGAACAATTCAGATGAATCTTGCGTTTTCCTTCTACCTGAAGGAAGCTCTCTGAAAGTCGTTTCGGTGGTTATCAGATTTTTGATACGGATGGAATCCATTGGCTTCCAATTGGAGTTCTTGACAATGGCATCAAACAAGACAGCCAATCATAAAGAGAATGGGGAACGGGAAGGCATCGATCATGAGACCTTCATCGAAGAAATTGCCAACAGCATCACGCACGGCGTCGGCGTGGCGTTGAGCGTCGTCGGCTTCGTCGTGCTGCTGGTGCTGTCAATCATGCAAGGCAGCGCCTGGCACATTGTCGGTTGCAGCATCTTCGGCGTGACACTGGTCTTCGCTTATCTTGCCTCGACGCTCTATCACAGTCTGCACCGGTCGAGTTTCAGGCACATGCTGCAAGTCCTCGATCACTCGGCCATCTATCTGCTGATCGCCGGAACTTACACGCCATTCACACTCATCAACCTGCGCGGCTTCTGGGGCTGGACGTTGTTCGGATTGGTCTGGACGCTATCACTTGCCGGCATCGTCTTCAAGTTTCTGCACGGCGACCGCTTCAAGGTGATTTCAACTATCGGCTATGTGGCGATGGGTTGGATCGCGGTGATTGCCATCAAGCCGTTGTTTGCCGCCCTGCCGCTCGCGGGCCTCGCGTGGCTGCTGGCGGGCGGCTTGTTCTACACCATCGGCGTCGTCTTCTTCGCCTGGAAACGGCTGCCGTTCAATCACGCCGTCTGGCACCTCTTCGTGATGGCCGGCAGCCTCTGCCATTACTTCGCCGTGCTGTTCTACGTCTTGCCGGCACGTATGTAATTTAGCTAACATTCAAGTCGCGCCGGTCGATCAACCCGGCAGCCGGTCGCGACCCGGCCCTCACATCCCCTTTTGCTTGATCCTGAAGGTTAGCTCGCCGACCCGAATCACCGTCGTCCGGTTCAACGAGGAAGGGTTTGCATCAACGTGATAGGTGATCGTCTGCGTGCCGATGCCGACCACCTGCGAAGTCACTTGCACCCAGCCGGCGTTGCTGACGGCCTGCCAGGCGCAACTTCCTCCGGTGGTAATTTGCAGGCTGCCGCTGCCGCCCGCCGGGGCGTAGGCGGCTGAAGTGGGAGATAGCTGGATGGTGCAACTCAGCGCGGCGCTGCCGTCTTGCACAATGGTGAAGGTCTGGCCGCCGACGGTGATCGTTCCCTGTCGCGGCGACGCGCCGAAGTTATCGCGCACCAGAAAACCGATGGTCGCCGGGCCGCTGCCGCTGTTAGGAGTAGTCAGGCTAATCCAGTTATCCGAGACCGTGGCGTTCCAGCTACAACCGTTCGAGCCTGCCAGAATAAAACTCGACTCGCTGCCGATCATGTCCATGCGCTTGCCGGTCGGCGATAGCGTAAACGAGCAAGACATGCCGGCCTGTGTCACGGTGAAGGTCGCCGGGCCGACCGTGACCGTGCCGGTGCGCGGCTGGCTGTCGGGATTGGCGAGAACCGTATAATTGAATGAGCCGTTGCCCGACCCTCCGCCGTCCGGCACGAGTATCCAGTTGTCAGTGGTGTTCGGCTTCCAGATGCATCCGGCGAGCGCAGTCACGCCCACAGAGCCGCTGCCGCCCGCCGCCGGATAATTTGCTGATGGCGGGCTCAAAGTATACTGGCAGGGCGTTGTGGTTTGATTGACCGTGAAGGTCTGGCCGGCAATCGTCATGGTGCCAGTGCGCGGGCTGCCTGTGACATTCTGATCGACGCGATAGGTGATCGAGCCGTTGCCGTTGCCGCCTGGAATTGACGTAATGACGATCCAAGGGGCCTGGCTCGTCGCCTGCCAGGGGCAATTGGTAGGTAACATTACTTGCACCGATGCCGTGCCGCCATCGCTTGAAAACGTCTCGCTGGTCGGTACAAGCGAGGCCGGCGGGTTCGACGCCGTGAAGCTTACCGATGCCGTATTGTTGCCGCTCGCCGGGTCGCGGGTCGCGGCAGTAACCGACACCACATTGGCTATCGCCGCGCCGTTGGTCACCGTACAACTCACGGTTGCCGTAATGGTCACCGTCGCCGACGCCCCGGAGGCCATCGAATTGAATGAGACGATGCGATTGTTGCCTGAGCCCCCGCAGACGCCGCCGCCGGTCGCCATACAACTCACAAAGGAGACTGCCGCCGGCAGGTTATCCGTCAGCGTAATCGCTTGCGCGGTATCCGCCCCGTTGTTGGCGACAGTGATCGTGTAAGTGACGGTTAAACCGGCCAGCGCCGGCGACGGGGCAACGGTCTCGGTCACGCTCATGTCGGCTGCGCCGTAAGCAATACACGCTGAGAACTCCGAGGTACTGCCCTGCGCACTGGTCGCCGTCGCGGTGACGGATTGCCCGGTGGTTGCCGAACCCGTCAGCGTCGCGTTGAATGTCCCGTTGCCGCTGGCGTTGGTCGTCACGTTGGCCGAGCCAAGAAAGAGTTGTCCTTCGCCATTGCCCGACGGATCGCAATTGTCATTCGCAAAAAATTGAATCGTGAAGGTCGCTGATGCCGTGCTGTTGAGCGTGCCCTGCACCGCTGAGCCGCCGCCGGCAAGGCTGTTGGCGGTTTGCAGCACGGGAAAATTCTGTAGGTTGTTGGCACCGCTGTCGCCATCGCCCGGATCGTTGGCGGTGACGCCTGCCGGGGTCAAGTCGATGCCTAATCCCTGATTCGAATAGATGGCGTTAGCGAGAATGGCATTGCCGGTGCCTGAATCTATACGCACGCCGCCGCTGTTGTTGAAAGCGATCAGGTTGCCTTCGCCCGCCGCGCCGCCGATCTGGTTGTTGCTCGCCGAATTGAGAACGATGATGCCGTTGCCGACATTGGCGAGCGCCGTTGTGCCATCGCTGCGCGTGCCGATGCGATTCCCTTTGACCGCATTGTTGGTCGCCGTCATGTCGTTGATGCGGACGCCATCGCCGCCGTTGCCGGAAATTATATTTGTAGCCGTCGCTACAGAGCCGCCGATGGTGGTGCCGGTCGCATCGGTAATCACCACGCCGTTGAGCACATTGGCAATTGCGAGTGTGCCGCTGGCGTTAGTGCCGATGAAATTGCCCTGTATCAAATTGCCTGTGCCGACGCCAAAGAATTGTATGCCTGAACCATTGTTGCCGCTGATCAGGTTGCCAGCGCCGGCAGTGGTGCCGCCGATGGTGCAGTTGGTCACCGTGTTGGTGGCGCTGACCAACTCGACGCCGTCGCCGGCGTTGCCGACATCTGCGGTGCCTGCGGCATTGGTGCCGATGTAATTCCCCTGTACGAGATTGCCTGAGGCCGGGCCGAGAATCAGCACGCCATTGGCAAAGCTGCCGCTGATGACGTTGCGCGCGGCGGCGGTGGTGCCGCCGACGGTGTTGTTTGAATTACCGGATATGGAAACGCCTTGCTCGCCATTGGCTTGCACCGCGTTGCCGGTGGCGTCCGTACCGATATAGCACCCTTCGACGTGACAACTGCCGGCCAGCACGATGCCTGTGCCGCCAAAGCGATTGATCACCAGCCCGCGCACGGTGCAACTGGCCACTCCGACGTTGACGCCGACCGTCGAAGAGCCGGCGCTGCTGCCGTTCAATTCGATTGGCGGCGTCGTGGCCGAGGGATTCTGCGTCGTGCCGTCAATCGTCACCGCTCCGGTGATCGCCGGCAGAGGCGAAAGCAGATTGATCGTTTGCGTGCCGCTGCCGGGAATGTTGAAACTGATGGCATCGGCTCCAGCCATTGAATTTGCACTGGTGATCGCCTGGCGCAGCGACCCGGCTCCCGCATCGTTGGTATTGGTGACCGTGAAGGTCGCCAACGGCGCTGTCGTCAACACCGTTGGCAGGCTCGCGCCGTCGCGCAAAATCACCAGGTCGTCGAGCGCGTCCGAGTTCAATCGCATGGGCAGTACAGCAGTCGGCTCGCCTTCAACATCCAGCGCGCCGGCGATGCTCATTGGCGACGCGGCGACGGATGATTCAGATGTGTCGCTCGTCAAAATCATCAGGCGGCGGGTCGCGCGATCTACGAACAGCAGGTCGTCTTTCATTGCGCCCGACAGCCGCAGGGCGAGCAGCGACGGCGGCAGGGCGCTTGCCGCCGATTGCAAATTCACCGGCAAGCGGACGGCGCTCGCTTCTCGCCAATCGAGATTTTTCGACAGAATGTGGCAAACGCCATTGTCGGCGAGCGCCGCGAGTTCGTAATGATAATCACCTAGAAAATCGCCGGCTGCCAGCGCCGCCAGCGAATAGGTCAGGCGCACGCGGGTGATGGCGGGCGGCTCGGCGTCGCCTTGCTGGCCTGAGATGGTCGCGTGATGGCGGTCTCTGCCGTGAATGATCAGCAGGTCGCGCCCGCAAGCCGCCGCAATGTCTATGGGATAATCGTCGTCGAGTTGCGCGGTCGTCAGAGCGTTGGCGGCAGCCGGCAGGTTGATGATTTCGGGCGCTCCATGAAAGGCTCCAAAGCCGTCTTCAAAGATCAACAGGCGCGCACCGCTCGCGCTGGTGACGGCGACACAGATGTCAGCCAGTCCGTCCATGCGATTCACATCAGCGACTGTAATGGCGGTTACTTTTCCGGGCAGAGGGATCATCGCCCCCTCTTTCAGGCCGCCGTGGCCATCGCCCTTCAGCAGGGCAAGCGCGGTCGCGCCAATATCGCAGGTGATGAGGTCGGCGTGGCCATCCGCATCAAAATCGCCTGCGGCCATAAATCGCGGCGCGGAGTTGACCGCCTGGGCGCTGGCGGCAAGCAGAAACGGCGACGCCTGCTCATCCTTCGACAGCGAGTTGGCGCGCATCTGCTCCTGATGCGCGACGGCGGCGGCGGTGTTGGGATAGACGGCATCCACGTCACCGCGTTGCAGGACGATGACGCCGCCGCTGGCGCTCGTGTAGCCGGCGGCGAGATCGGCCATGCCGTCTTCGTCAAAGTCAGCCGATGCCAGCGCCACAGGCTGCGTCTGGTGATCGCGCAAGGCTGCGATGGCCGGCGTGCCGCCTTGATAATCAGCCGGCAGGCTGTGGCCGTCTCGCAGGTTGATCAGCGGGTTCAGGTGGCCGGCGGCGCGCACCGTGACCGCAGGATCGAGAAAGCCGCGCGCTTCACTGGTTATTTGTGCCGGCTGGTTCACATGGAGAGGTTGCAAAGCAGCAATCGCGCGGGCTGAAATAACCAGAGCAATGGCGATGAGAGTCAAAAAGAGCAGATGTGATCGTTTCATAATATCCCTTACTCCTCGATGATAGTCGTTATATCGCCGCCGTCGCACAAGGTTTGCAGAAGGCGGTTCCGGCTTTACCTGATTGGCGGCTTACTGGATCGCTTGGTGTTCAATCTGCACGCCTGATTTTCGCGGCGCGATTATTTAGGTAGACGGTCGCCTATCTTAATGACCTGCGCCGCATCGGGTCAAGTGAGAATAGGGCGGCGGCAAATCGCTGCACTCTCGCAGGCGGCCAGTTGCGTATTAGGAGTTAAGGGAGAAAAGATGGCGATGCGCTTCGCGGCCTGCAAAAAGAAGATCAAAGCCCTGGCCTCGCGCTTGAGCCTGACGGCGCTGGCGCTGGCGATGGGCTTGGGCGCTGCCGGCGCGGTTTTCCATCCCGGTCTGCTCGATGTCATGCAGCCAAAGGCTAACGCTTCGGGGCTTGCATGCGAGGCAACCGTTGATGGCCGAATGCCTGTGGCGCGCGGCGTCACGGTTGAACCGCATTGGCTGATGCGCCAATCGTCGAGTAATGATGCGCCAGCCGAGCGAATCGAGAGCCTCATTGACCAGGCAATTCATCGCGGTGTCAATGAAAGTGTGTTCCTGCCGTTTTGTAATTTTCCACACTAATGCGCGGCGCTTAGAAAGGTTCGTTGGCCGGGAGCGCCTTGCAGGTTGGCTCAGCTAGAGAAACCGCCGCTACTCATTTCAAAGAGGGCTCGGCCATCTCGATGGCTTGCAGCATGGCGCGGGCTTTGTTGACCGTTTCGACGTACTCGCTTTCGGGAATCGAATCGGCGACAATGCCGGCACCGGCTTGAATGTAAGCGCGCCCTTCCTTCACAAAAAGCGTGCGGATGGCAATGCACGAATCGAGATTGCCCGAATGATCCAGGTACATTACCGCGCCAGCGTAGATGCCGCGCCGCGTCGGTTCCAGTTCTTCGATGATCTCCATGGCGCGCACTTTGGGAGCGCCGGCCACCGTGCCCGCAGGGAAGCACGCCGCCAGCGCATCAAAGCGATCCTTGCCGGCACGCAGCCGCGCCTTCAGCCCGGACACCAGGTGCATGACGTGCGAGTAACGCTCGATGATCATCAGGTCGGTCACCTCGACCGAGCCGTAATCGGCCACCCGTCCGAGATCGTTGCGGCCCAGATCGACCAGCATGACGTGCTCGGCGACCTCCTTTTCGTTGGCGCGCAACTCTTCACCCAACAGCATGTCTTCGGTTTCGGTAGCGCCGCGCCGCTCGGTGCCGGCTATGGCGCGATATTCCAGGCGGCGGGCCGTCGCCTTAACCAGCATCTCCGGCGATGCCGCGATGACGGCGCGGTCGTCGAGCTTCAGATAAACCATGTAGGGCGACGGATTGACGACGCGCAGGGCGCGATAGACTTCAAACGGATGCACGCTCAAGCTGACATGAAATCGCTGTGACAGCACAACCTGAAAGATGTCGCCGGCCTTGATGTACTCTTTGGCGCGCAGCACCGCCTGCTCGAATTGCTCTTTGCTCATGTTGGAGCGCAATTTTTTGTCGCCGGTCGCTTCGCTGCGCGGCAATGGTTCGATGGGGTCTTCGAGTTGTGCGACGAAGGCGTCAAGGTCGTCAATGGCGCGCTGGTAATCCATTTCGAGATTGGCCGTGCGCCCGTCTGTGAAGACATTAGCGATCAAGTGTATCTGATGGCGAACATGATCAAACGCCAGCACGCGCGAGAAGAACATCATCACCGCATCGTCGATGTCGAGATCATTGGCGTGGGTGTCGGGAATCTTCTCGAACCAGCGCACCGCGTCATAGCTCATGTAGCCGACCGCGCCGCAGACAAAGGGCGGCAGGTCGGGCAGGCGCACAGGAATGTTCTGGCCCGTCAAACGCCTGAGCACGGCGAGCATATCGTCGTCGGTCTCTTCTCTGCCCTGCGCGGTTTCGAGGGTGACGCGGCCCGCACGGCTGCGCACGATGGTTTCCGGGTTGAAGCCCAGGAATGAATAGCGCGCAACTTTCTCGCCGCCTTCGACCGATTCGAGCAGGAACGAGTAAGGGCTATGGCGTTGGATCTTCAAATAAGCCGCCACCGGCGTCAACAGATCGGCCATGACGCGACGCACCACCGGCACGACCGTGCCCTCTTCGGCCAGCTTGCGAAATTCTTCGTAGTTGTTCGGTGTGAGTTCGTTCATCTGGTTAATCTTACTTGGTCATCGGTCATTCGTCATCGGTCATTCGTCATCGGTCATTCGTCATCAAATGAGGAAGTTGAATTATTCTTTTCATATTCCTCTTAATCGCGCAATGACTCATGAGCGATCCGCTTCGGTCATCATACAGGATCAATCACAGGCGGCGTCAGGCTGCGGGGCGACGGCGGGCTCGTCGCGCAAGCCTTGCATCCAGGTGCGGCCTTCTTCTCTGAGCATGGTCAGCAACGTCGTGGTCACGGCGACGATCACCGGGCCGACGAACAGGCCAAGAAAGCCGAAGACGTTGACGCCGCCGAAGACCGCGAAAAAGATCAACAGTGTGTGCATCTCGACGCGCCCGCTGATCAAGTAGGGTCTGAGCACGTTATCAATCGACCCGACAATCAAGGCTCCCCAGATGACTAATAAGACCGCCTGCACCCAGTGGCCTGTGGCTAACAAATAGATCGCCGCAGGCACCCAGACGGCGGCGGTGCCGACCACCGGCAGCAATGCCATGAAGGCGGCGACGACGCCCCAGAGAACCGGCGAGGGAAGATGAAATATCCAGAGCGCCAGGCCGATCATTGCGCCCTGCACCGCCGCGACCACCAGCCCGCCGTAGACCGTGCCGATGATTGTGTTCTCGATTCCGGTGAAGAGTTTGTCGATCTGCTGCGGCGTCAGCGGCATAATCGCCGCCAGCCGCCGCACCAACGAACGCCCTTCACGAAACAGAAAGAACAAGGTGAAAAGGGTGATCACTGCGTCAACCGCAAATGAGGTGACGCTGCCGACGATGATCGTCAATTCAGAGAGCAGAAAGCGGCTCAAGCCTTCAAGGCGGCTGCGCAGCGTCTCGCGCAGGTTGACCTGTGACAGATCGATGTACTGGCCTGCCCAGTTCATGGCTTTGTCGGCCAGTTGGCCAAAATATGTGCCATAGCCGCCGCTTTCCGTGCTCTTCTGATCAATCAGCCCGATCAGGCCGGAGACCTCTTTGGTAATCGCCGCCAGCAGCATGGTCGCCGGCAAGATGAGAATCAGCGTGACCAGGATGGTTGATAGCAGCGCCGCCAGGCTCGGACGGCGAACCAGCGTCTGGATGCGCGCGTGAACCGGAAAGAAGACGATGCTGATGACCAGCGCCGAAAGCAAAGGATTCAAAAAGGGCTGAAACAATTTATAGCAGAGGTAAAGCGCAAACAGGGTGAGCCCTACCAGAAAGATGATCGTGACACGCTTTTTGCCCATTGCGTTTTTCTCGCCTGACGGTCAGGTGCTTCGCAACTCTAACGGCTCAGCGGCGACGCGGTCAATCATTGATGTCGCAAAAAGATAAGACTCAATGGCGTGACGGATTAAGAATCTACAGAATCGCGAGGATTCACCGCAGAGACGCAGAGAGCACAGGATGCTGGAGATGTGCTTCGCACGCGGCGGAGGCGCAGAGATACGCCAAATACGCCAGGCTCTGCGCTCCCTCTGTGTCCTCTGCGTCTCTGCGGTGAATCCTTGCGCTTACCTTAATCAGTTACCGGTTCATCATGCCGTCAAGCGCGCCGGTTTCTTTTCGGGCTGTTCAGGGGCGGGCTGATCCGGCAGCGGTTCTTTATGCTTGCAGCTTTCTTCGCGGCACTGCAAATAACGTGTGCCGTCTTTATTCACCTTCTCCAGCATGAAGCGCGCGCCGCACGCCGGGCAGTCTTTGGCAATGGGCTTATCCCAGAGCGCAAAGTTGCATTTTGGGTAGTTCGTGCAGCCATAGAAGGCGCGCTTGCCTTTGCCCTTCTTGACGACGATCTCGCCGCCGCATTCGGGGCAGGCGACTCCCGTAGTCTCCTTCTTGATGTACTTGCATTCGGGGTAATTCGAGCAGGCGGTGAACGGGCCGTAGCGTCCCGCCTTGACCACCAGATGCTTGCCGCAATTCGGGCAACTCTCTTCTAACACAACGTCGGGCTGAGCGATCTTGCCGCCCTTTTGAATCTTGCGCGTCGTCTTGCATTCCGGGTAGCCCGTGCAGGCGAGGAACTGGCCGAAGCGCCCGCGCTTCATCAACATCGGGCGACCGCAATTCTCGCAGAGTTCTTCCTGCGCTTCCGCCTGCTTTTCTTCGCTCAACTCATCGTGCGGCTTAGAAATATCGCGCGTCGTCTTGCACTCCGGATAATTCGTGCAGGCGAGGAACTGTCCATAACGCCCGAACTTGATGGCCATCTTCGAGCCGCAGTTATCGCATACTTCGTCGGTGATGATCTCCTGCCGCTTGACATCGCGCATGTGCTCTTTAGCGGCGGCGAGGTCGCGGGTGAACTTCTCGTAAAACTCGGCGAGCGCCGTCCGCCATTGCATCTTGCCTTCTTCGATCCCGTCAAGCTCGGCCTCCATGTGGGCCGTGTACTGCACATTGAAGAGATCATCGAAGCTCGACACCAGCAGGTCGTTGACGATAAAGCCAAGCTCTGTGGGCACGAATCGCCCTTCCTTGCGCTCGACGTATTCGCGATCCTGGATCACCGTCATGATGGCCGCGTAAGTCGAAGGCCGCCCGATGCCTTTCTCTTCGAGCGCCTTGACGAGCGTCGCTTCGGTGAAGCGCGGCGGCGGTTCGGTGAAGTGCTGTTCCGGGTCGAGCTTTTTCAGGTTCAATTCTTCGCCCTGTTCGACCTTCGGCAGCTTGTGCTCGGCCTCTTCGTCCTCTTCGTCCTTTTCGTCCTTGCCCTCTTCGTAAACCGCGAGGAAGCCGCTGAACTTAACGACCGAGCCGGTGGCGCGGAACAGGTAACGCTCGCCGGCTTTGATGTCAATCGTCGTCTGGTCGAAGATCGCCGGCATCATCTGCGAGGCTACGAAGCGCTGCCAGATGAGCTTGTAAAGGGCCAGTTCATCTTTGCCCAGATAACGCGCCATCTGATCGGGCGTGCGCATAACGGAAGTCGGGCGGATGGCTTCGTGAGCGTCCTGCGCATCTTTTTTCGAGCGATAAAAGACAGGCTTTTCAGGCAAATATTCGGCACCGTACTGGCCGCCGATATAGTCGCGCACTTCGCCGATGGCGGTGTCGGCGACGCGCGTCGAATCGGTTCGCATGTAAGTAATTAAACCGACAGCGCCTTCAGCGCCGATCTCTATGCCTTCATAGAGCCGCTGCGCCAACTGCATGGTTTTCTTCACAGGAAAGCGCAGCTTGCGCGAGGCTTCCTGCTGAAGTTTAGAGGTGATGAACGGCGGCACGGGGTTGCGTTTCTTCTCTTTGGTAGTGACCGCCGAGACCACGAAGCGCTGACGCTGGATGTCGGCGACCAGTTCGCGCGCCTGGCTCTCCTGGCGTATGTGAATCTCGTTTTTCTTGACGCCATAATCGGCGACTGCGGCATCCGCAGACGAGGGATTGAAGTCTGTCGTCTTGACGTTCTTGTCTTCGATGCGCAGCAATCGGGCGTTGAATTGCGGCGGCAATTTCGCCGCCAGGTTGGCGATGATCGTCCAGTATTCGGTTTTGATAAACGCTTGAATCTCGCGCTCGCGCTCGACGACCATGCGCAAGGCGACCGATTGTACGCGGCCCGCCGAAAGCCCTCGGCGCACCTTGTCCCACAACAGCGGCGAGACCTGATAGCCGACGATGCGGTCGAGCAAGCGCCGCGCCTGTTGCGCATTCACGAGGTTCTCATCAATCTCCGTCGGATGCCGGAACGATTCCTGTATCGCCGACTTGGTGATTTCGTTGAAGAGCACGCGGCGCACGGTCTTCTTGTTCTTGCCGCGCCCTTCGAGTTCTTCCTTGATGTGCCAGCCGATGGCCTCGCCTTCGCGGTCAGGGTCGGTGGCGACATAAATCGTCTCAGCGTTTTTAGCGGCAGCCTTCAATTCGCGGATGACTTTCTCTTTGCCGGGGATGACTTCATAGGTCGGCTCGAAGTTATTATCGAAGTCTATGCCAATGCCTTTCTTGGGCAAATCCTTGACGTGGCCGACCGAAGCCAGCACGATGAATTCGCTTCCTAAATACTTATTGATGGTTTTTGCTTTTGACGGTGATTCAACAACGACCAGTGATTTTGCCATAATTTATCAACACTCGCGTCTCAATCAGAGACGGTTTCGGTTTGTCAACTTTCTAACCAGACACTTAAACAATCCACTTTAGCGTTGGCTTTTCTAAGGTGTCAAGTAAGGCTTCCGACGCCTTGCCCGGCGCGGGCGGCTTAGAGCTTCTTTACGAAAGACTTACCCGGAAGCTGCTTGATGTGGCCCGCCATCTCAAGCGTCAGCAGCGCGCTCATCAAATCGCCGCGCGCCAGGCCGCCCTTCTCGATCAACTCATCAATCGGCGTCGCGGCATCATCCCGGAGTATGGCGAGCACTGCGCTTTCAGCCTCCGAGAGCCCTACCGCATCGAATTTCAACTGCGCCTGACCGCCTTCGGTACGCTCGGTTGCGAGGATCGCGGCTTTGATATCAAAGGGCAATTCTTCGACCACGTCTCTCCAGGTTTGCACCAGTTTAGCGCCGTCTTTGATCAGCGTGTTCGGGCCGAAGCTTTTCGCCGAGGTGATGTTGCCCGGCACCGCGAAGACATCGCGGCCCTGCTCCATGGCCATGCGCGCGGTGATCAGCGAGCCGCTGCGCTCGGCACCTTCGACAACCAGAACGCCGAGCGCCATGCCGCTGATGACGCGGTTGCGAAACGGAAAGTGTTGCGGCAGCGGCGGCGATTGTAATGCAAATTCCGTCAGCAGCGCGCCGCTCGCGACCATGCGGTCGGCGAGCTTCTGGTTCTCTTTCGGATAGATCGAATCGAGTCCCGTGCCCATCACAGCAACCGTCAAGCCGCGCCCGTCGAGCGCTCCCTGATGGGCTGCCGAATCGATGCCGCGCGCCAGGCCCGAAATAATCGTGATGCCGCGCTCGGCCAACTCGCGCGCCAGCATCTCGGCGACATTGCGCCCATACGTCGAGCAATGCCGCGAGCCGACTATGGCAATCGCCGGCTGTGCGAGCGCGCGCGCGAGGTCGCCCTTCGCATAAAGCAGAATCGGCGGATCGAAGGTTTCGCGCAGCAGGCGCGGATAGCGGTCATCTATCAAGGTGATGACCTCGCCGCCCAGCGCTTCGAGCCGGCGCAATTGCTCGGCGGCCTGTTCGCGGGCATCGCCGTCCTTGAGCGCCTCAATCGCTTCACGGCGGAGGCCGGCGGATTCCAACATTGACGCGCTCGCTTCAAAACAGCCGGAAGGCGAGCCGAAGCGGTCAATCAACGTCGCCGCCGTGCGCGAGCCGATGCCGGCGATGAAGGTCAACGCAATCCAATCGAGCGGCGAACTGTCTGGCGCGGTTTGCATATGATTTAGCTTGATTCTGCAAAAGTTAAAAAACTTACAATGGCAAGCCAGCAAAACACGCGCGCGATTGTATCGCTTTTCAACTATTAGTCAAGTAAAGATATGTCGGGTCGAGAGCGGCAGCACGCTAAACCTTACGGATTCGCGAAAGACGGGTAGGGATTATCCGACATAAAAGAGGCGCGATCCATGTATAGAGCATTTCTGAAAAGTCAGTGAAAGCCCCGAAGGGGCGTAATTCAATAGCCCGGCGCGTTGCGCCGGGGAGAAGTCAGGTTAAGCACCCCAGCCCTGAAAGGGCGCAATATCGGAGCCGCCCCTGGGTTATCGCGCCCTTTCAGGGCTTACCCGGTTGCGGCTGCTGATCTTGGGGCGATGCCCCAAGCTATTGAATTATGCCCCTTCGGGGCTTTTCAGAAACGCTCTATAGATCATGGCATTTGCAACTTAAGGCAGGAGTGGCGAACTGACGGGCCCAGCGCCGCGCCCCGGAGAACGGCAATCATTAAATCCAGATAGGTGCCATTACGGAACATTCTGTCCCTTGCACAACGTACACGGTGCTGAATACTTATCAACAGAAAGGTGAATCCTCGATGAGAAAGATTACTCTGTCGGGAATGGTATTACTCTTGTTTCTGCTCATATTGTCTGTTGGCCAAACTAATGCTCAGTCTCTGGAAAGTATAAAATCGCAGGAGGCGCTTGATAAAGTCATTACATCGCTGGACGCGGCGCTTTTCGATTCTTATAACCGCTGCGATCTTGAGAAATTTAGTACCTTCTTTACTGATGACGTAGAGTTCTATCATGATCAAGGTGGGGTTACCTTGGGGAAGGATAAACTGACCGAAAGTGTTAAAAATAACATTTGCGGAGGCGATGTACGCAGAGAACTCGTCGCTGGCACTTTCCAGGCACACTACATGAAGGGCTATGGCGCAGTCGAGATTGGGGTTCACCGTTTCTACCACCCAAAGTCAAACAGCCCAACCGGAGAGGGCAGGTTCATTCACCTGTGGCAATACAAAAACGGAGCATGGAAGATCACCCGTGCGATCAGCTACGATCACCACCTCGCTGCCAAGTAACAGCAGCGAGTTTTGAAGAAAGCTACTAGCAAACTGGCATGACCTAGGGAGATGTGAGGCAGGCGGTTGAATAAACAGCCAGGGGGACAGCCGTGACGCACTATGGTCTGTTGTCAGCCAGCATGTTGCAGAACAGAGCGCCTTGTGAAATAGCATCATCCAGAGCTATGTGCGTATAGGGCAAATCATCGAACCAATATTGCGGCATCTTGTCTTTCGTGACCTCGTAGAAATCCGTTCTCAACAAAGCCATCGCATAGCTTTTCACGTCCAATGCAGAGTAGGAAAACGGACTTTCTCCCGCGAACCGATGCAGGTAGTAGGTAATGAACATGAAATCGAAAGCTGCCGGATAACCAACAAATACGGGATTGCCGGGTAAGCCCTTGAGCCAGGACACATATTGCGGCATCACCAATACTGACGGTTGAGGATGTTTCCGACTTGCTTCCCATGCTTCAGGCTGCGTTTCCCACCAAGCCATCGTAGCCGGGTCGCCAGATGCTTCAGGAAGCGTCTCAAGATTAGCTGAGAAAGTGTGTACGAGCGTCTTATCGGCTAAATATGCGGCTGATCCAAAACTGAGCATCGAATTCAAGCCGGGGACTGGCCCATCTGTCTCTATATCTGTGCTAACGTAGATTTCTGCCATGGTGTTGTTTCTATTCTTGTAAGGAAGAGGGGGTCAGCAGGTTATACTTGCCATTCAACGTTGATTGTATCTTCTCGGTTCGCTGAGTCGAAGGAAATATATCTGTAGTGAATAATCTTTCTATTTTTTGCCTTATACTGCTTTTTCCTGTCCTTCATTTCTTTTTTAAGGTCGTAGGAACTGAGATTTTCAAAAATGAAATCCAGTTTGTCCCAATCCCTGTCGTTATAAGATACCTGTAGTTCGTACTCTGTGTTGGTTTGGCTATTCATATTTCCTCTTGATTGTCAGTGTATCACATGTTGATTAAATATTTTCGCGTGTCTAGCTTGACCGTTTGCTGCTGTATCGGCGGCTGTAGCTTCATGCGATGAGGTAAGCTCAATTTTTATTTGTCGCTTTGACACTACTGACTGAAATTGTTTAGCTTTCCTGTTATGGAAGAACTGGAAACCAACTATCAAGGCAGCAAGTTGAGGTACTACATTTTGGGCGGCAATGACTTGCTATTGAATGCCAATGACACTTGCTCGATCCTGGGGGCCAAACCAGACTCTTTCAGCGGAAAGTATATAGACCTTGCTGATGCAGTTAGCGCATCTATCTTGGATAATCATACCTTTGGCGATTGGCTACTAGCCAAGTTCAGTGGCTATAATGCGAAGGTCTCGGCTCGGCCTGACGAATAAGCGGATTCCTTTAATATGGTCACCCAGTTGCTTGAAGAGGATGAAAGGATTGGCGTTTTTTAATTACGCAATGATTATTCCTTTATCGTGAAGGCCAAGGTCTTTGCCGGTGGATCGTCTTTCCCAGGCTTGGGATTCAAATACAGATCAACCTTGTATTCGCCCACTGGCAGACCTTGAGGCGACGGGGTGAAAGTGAAATCAACAACATTCTTTCCGCCACCTGCATTGTCAACATCCGACTCTACGATTTTATAGTTTGGCTCCTGGCCCTGCACATTCACAACGCTCCATCTTGCTCTTACCTTCGTATCGTCAGGCGCGTTAGCCAGTTTCACCACACAATGGATAACAGAGACATGAGGGTCAAAAGTATTTGTAGGCCCGACAGCATCTTTGTCGGCATTTACATCCTTCGCCAGCGTTGCGTCCGTGATTCTCGCTGTTGAGAAACTAACGTTGCAGGCCAGTTCGACCGCAGTAAAAGCGACAAGCAGAAAGAAGAGCAACCCGTTTTTTCGATTCACAAGCACCTCACCTCAACACTCATAATAGATACTATCCGCGTCTTTAGGCAGACCCAAAACGCGATCAAGATAATTGGTTATTGCCGCAGAAATGTCAATGCCTTACTTTGTAACTTGATGGATGTTTCGGCATCGCTACGTCAAGTTTCATCGAAAATGACGAGCAGCGCTGTTAGATAAACTAAAAAGGCGCACATTTCTGTACGCCTTTTTAATATTCAGTTTTGAGAGAGGCAGATTATTGGTCTGCCTCACCTGTAGACTCATAACTCATAAATATCACCTCCTTCGCAAGAGATGATGCTCGTGTTGGTTTTAGAAATCAAGGACAATCCTTTGGCCTCTAACTCGGCCACTGAGGTTATTTACCCAGGCCGACAATTAAATTGATAGCTGATGCCAGGATGACCGCCCCGAAAAGATACGACAGTAATGCATGACGCAGGGCGACACGACGAAACTCATTCGTAGTGAAATCATTATCAGAAACCTGGAAAGTCATCCCAATCGTGAATGCGATGTACGCAAAGTCGGAATACTGCGGCGCTTCATCACTATTAAAGCCTATGCCGCCTTTATTCCTATAAAACATGCGAGCGTACCGGAGCGTAAAAAGAGTATGAACAAGCGTCCAGGAAATAACGACGCTGACGATTCCCAGCCCCGCTGCCAGTATTTTCGCAGCCCCGTCTGCGTTTCCACCTTGAACAAGTAGCACTCCCACGGCAGCAAGGCTGGCAACACTCGCCAGCATTAATAAGAGATCAGCCCATGCGCGACCAGGATCTTCACGAACTGCAAGGTTAGCTGTAGCCTGTGCGTCCCGACCGTATATGGAGATCCATACCCAGACCAAAAATACAATTGCGGCTGCATCCCAACCACCAAGCGGCGCATACTTCCAAGACCTCGACATTCCCGCTGCGACTCCAATAATAAGCCCCACCAGAAGCGACACTATCAAGCGCACGCTCGCTGACGCGACACGCTCTCGCTTAGGATCACCGACCGGCAATTCAACTTTCTTTTCGCTCATAGGGTTAGCACATCAAGATGCATATCATCTAAATTCCTCAAGTCTGCGGGGACATTGAGTCGTTCAGCTTATTTTAAAGCTTAACGTTCGTTGTTTTCTGTCTTGTCTGTTATTTCAGACGGTCAGTTCTCAGGGACGAAATCAACGACAAACACATCTTCATAGACGCCTAATTTGCCCAATAGCTCGCCAAACTTTTTATGTTCAGGATGAGGCAGATAGGCATCGCGGGCCTGCGCGTTCTTGAATGTCACCAGATAGACGTGAGTGAAACCGAGATTTTTCTTTTCCGGGCTGTTGTTGACTCCATACTCGAACGATACGATCCCTGGAATCTTATTCTTCAACTGCCGGAGCGCATCGGTGACTTGCTTGATCTGGTCTTCAGTTGTTCCTTGTTTGAACTTAAACACAACGACGTGCCGAACCTGCTCTCCTTTTGGAGAGCCAAAGGTCACGGTTGAAATGGCCAGCAGCGAAATGAACGCGAGCAACATGAGTATCAGAGTCCTTTTCATCGGTTTGCCTTTCTTGAACTTGGAAGCACTCAGAAGATACAGGTTATTGGTATCTTGGCGCAATTTTGTATGCCACCAAAAATAAACGATTGTTCTCAATCGGCGCGTCGAGTTGGATGGCTTCAAAGAAATCCCCTGCGCCAGAGCAGGCGAAGATGGCAATACCGTTTGTCGAAGGGCGAACTTCGCCTTCGAGATAGCTCACGATGCGTTCGGCATCTTTATCAAAGCTCGCGCGCTCAGGACTGCCGGATTGAAACGTATTGGCTCGTTCACGAAAGAGGCGGGGTTCGTACTTTCGAGCGGTAGCATTTCAGGGGCGACATTGCATTGGAGATTGATAGAAAAGGTCAGCGCTCTGGGCGATAATTCAAACCGCAGCAGCAGATCTCTTTTGATAGCCCGCCGCACTGGCGACATCAGCCAGGTGCGTTCTGAGTAATTGCCGGCCACGGCTCAGGCGCGACATCACCGTGCCGATTGGTATTCCGAGCGTCTGCTGTATCTCTTTGTATGAAAATTCATAGACATCCGACAGCAGCACGACTTCGCGATAGGCTTCAGGTATCTTCCGAAAAGCCGCCAGCACTTCTTCATCGTTGAGGTCTTGCGAAACCGGCGCTTCGTAGGCCAGCGTCTGCTCCAACAATTCTTCTCCTTCATCAGCGAATCTGAACTTGAACCACTTGCGCCGCTGGTGCTGTATGACATGGAAGAGAATCTTGAACAGCCAGGCGCGACAGTTGGTGCCCGGCTCGAAGCGATGAAATGATTTCCAGGCTTGCAGATAAGTTTCCTGCACGACATCTTCCGCCTCAGTGCGGTTTTTGAGCATTGACGCGGCGGCGCGATACAGGTCGTTCAGGTGCGGCATGGCTTCGGCTTCAAAGCCCGCCAATGGTTTCAGATCGTCTTCAGTCGATTTCATCGGGAGTTCTCCACTTCAGGGCGACCCTGAAACTTCATTTCGTCCTGATTTCTAGCTCTCTGTTTTAAGCTGCTCAGTCAGGAAGGGCGAGCCGTTCACCAGCCTGACCTGCGCCCGGCGCAGTTCTCTAAGCAGCGCGATCCCGTCGCGATCAACTAACGACACATCGCCAAGATCGAGAGTCAACCGATGGCCATTGCCAAGAAATGGCTCGCATGCCTTTTTGACTTCCTGCACCCAGGGGCCCATGACTTCCCCCTCTAACCGCAATTTCGCGGCTTTACCCGATTTGCTCATCTCTGAAATCCTCAACATCATGCAACTCCTTTTCGTCCTGAGCCCCATCAGGGCAAGCGCCGTTCCGCTTTACGGGATTCCGATGAAAGCTATTTATTTTTGAAGCTTCAACAACTTACAGATGATTCGCGGGGAAACGGAGAGGCTGTGGCGATCACGATATTTCGTGGTCAAGCCGGGCACACTAATATCGTGGGCAGGTGGTCACGATATTTCGTGGCCGGGCCGCTCAGGCGGAAGATCGAGCCTGACCCGCAGCATCCACGATATATCATCACCGAGCTATGGGCGGGATACCGGTTCAATCCCAACAGCTAAAGGTTACAGGCGGCTACCGCTTCTCGCTGCACGCCAGCCGGTGAACCGATGCCGGGAAATCGGCAGCGTCTTCCAGAGTTATTTTCTATGGGAGGTTTCCGGTTCTTTCCGTTCAAACCGAGAAGTCGTTTCACGATCTTCGGTGCGCTCCAGTTTATAAAAATCAAGCATCACATCGGCTCGCCCCTTCAGATCGCGCTTCAATCGTTCCAAGGCCACACGCACGATGTCTCGGTGGTGTACGCGCTGGCGGGCCGGGACGTTGCTGACCTGTAACCAGATCTCGTGAATCAGACTGAGATCCTCGTTTGTCAGGGTAGGCGCATGCGCGCCCAGGTAGACGGTGTGCTCTAGATTGCCAGGCTGGATGATGCGGAACAGCAATTGGCGGCGCGGTTTTTCAGGCAGCCGTTCCCAGGCACGGCCCAAATCGCGCGCCTGCTCCTGCAACGTTACCTTCGTCGATACCCCGGCGATGATTTGCTCGGAATCCAGCCGCAACGCCGCCTGCGCCACCGCATCATAAATATTGGTCGCCGGGACGATCAGCAGGTCAACCGGCTTGCCGTGCTTTTCCGCCAGCCCCACCACCCGCGTAAACAATCGCTGCTCGTATTCGGCAAACAGGTTTTCATCCACCGGCTGTTGCTCGCCACCCTCGCCGGTTACCAGGCGAACCGTCATCACGACAATATCCTGCTCCTCCGTATTCGTGTGATCGAGCGCATATTCAAGATGCTCCAGCGTGTTGTAATCTCTCACCGCCACCAACAGGCTTCCCGGTCGCACGCCGACCGCTTCCTGGCTCACCGTCTCGCTGTGCTGCAACTGAAAGCGGTCGAGCTTGGCCAGCGTCAGGTCGAGCTTGCGCTGATTGATGCGCTCGGAGATCGTGAACAGCACGAAAAAGATCGTCGTGAAGACGATCCCGAAGATCGTCGCATATTTCTTCGTGAACAGGTTGATCACCGCAACTGACACCAGAAAAGCCGCAGTGAGTATCAGCCCCAGAGGAATCTCGCGCCCCCCCAGCCGCAGATTCAACGGCACCTTCCACAAACGCATCTCCGGGCGCTTGTAGCGCAGCACCAGCGTCGCCACCGCGTTGAACGCAAAGCTCCACATCAGCCCGAACGCATAGGCTTCGCCAAGATAGAAGATGTTGCCGCGCGAGCCGATGATCGTGACGATTTGCAGAATCGCAATCAGGTTGATGATCCGATAGGTGGTGCCGTATTTCTTCTGCGGAGCGCGGAACCAGTCGGTCAGCACGCCATCTTCCGAGATGCGATTCAAGACGCCGTTTGAGCCGATGATCGCCGTGTTGACCGCTCCCGCCAGCATCAAAAAGCCGACCACCACGACGAATGCCTGAAAGCCGAGCCGCAGGTAATAGGGCCCGATAAAATTCATCGCCAGGCCGGAGATCAGATTATTCAAAAACTTTGGGCGTTCGCTATCAGGGATGAGCGCCACGGCATAGAAGCTGACCAGCGAGGTGAACAGCAGCGAATAAACGAAGATCACCATGCCGGCGCGCTGTAGGTTCTTGAGCTTGGGATGCTCCAACTCGCGGTTGACCTGCGCCAGGGTCTCTTCGCCGCTCATGGCGAGCACCGAATGGCCAAAGGCAATCAGGATGCCGATCAGGCCGATGAGCTTCGGCGCACCGGCCAGAATATACGCACGGCCATCATCCTGAGCGAACCAGTGCCAGTGCTTCAACCATCCCAAACCTTTCTCAGCGTCAAAGCTCAGATTGCTCGGCGTCGGCAAGGGCGGCATCTGGCCGCCGCGCTCGATCAGCGTCAACAGGCCCCACAAGATCAAGATCACCACCATGGCCGTCGTCACGTACATGATGCGCATGGCGTCTTCCGAGGATTCGTGGATGCCTTTGAGGTTGCGCCACCAAAAGTAAAGTGTAATACAGACGGCGATCAGCGCGGCGATGTAGTTGGTGGTCTCGTCGGCAGGCTGCCACGGATGGCCGAAGTAGGTCAGCGTCTGGGCGAACAAGCCGACGATGTACTGGCCAGCGGCGACCCCCGATATGGGCCCGGTCAGAACGAAGTCAAACAGCAGGGCTGAAACCGAGAGTTTGGCCAGGGTGCCGCCCATGGCTTCCTTGACGACGCGGTAGACGCCGCCGCGCGTGAACATCGTCGACGACTCGATGTAGAGCGCGCGGACGGCATAGCTGAACAACATGACGGCGAGGATGAACCAGGGAGCGGATTTGCCGATGGCGTCTTCGGCGATGCCGCCGGCGTAATAGGCCGACGAGCCTAGGTCGTTGAGGACAATGGCCGCCGCCCGCCAGAACGAGATGAACGACAGCATCACGGTCGTCGCGACGACGACTCGGACACGATTCGAAGTGTTCAAGAGCGGCATAATGAAGGCGACTAAATCATATTCCTTTTTAAGTTCTTGCGGTTTTCCCGTTCCTCGGATTGCAAGGATAATCTGAATGCTAGAACCTTCGCTTTGCGCCTCACATTAAAGCTGCCGCAGACCGAGCAACAGTAAGCGTATAGATAGACTGCCGCCGCAAAAGGTTTTACCAGGCCGGTTGACAGTTGCGCGCCAGTGCCTTCCCATCCACAGTCAGGACAACTGACGGGCTGATCCTGGACATAAAGCTCGCGCCCGACCGACAACATTCCTCCCCCATTCCGATCCCATTAAAACGAAGACACCATCTGCCAATCCGATCTTGCAAGTCATGAGGCGATTGACAATCGGAGGCTAACAGGAAATGTATAAGGAAGGCATAAATTTTTTATAAAGAAACCATAAAGATGGCGGCGAACAATCGACGATCAGGCTTGCTTCACAGCTTTAGCGCGCCTGTCATTATGATTAGAGGGTAGCAACGATGTCGTTTGCCAGCACCGCATCGGCAGCGGCCTGCAACAGTTTGATATATACGAAGGCGTTTCTTTCAATCAACGAATGAAGGCTACCGAATTGGTAGCCTTCATTCATTTCAGCGCAGCCGGTTTAACCGCTAACCGCCCTCTACTATCGACGCCCAGGCGCAGGCTTACGGGTTAGAGCAGGAGCGCTTTCCTGCCCAGGTGTGTCAGGCTGATGTTGGTCATTCGATGGGGTGTATTGTTAATACCTTTGGTGACCAGAGCGCCGCCAATCAATCGCTCGCTCTTCATGAAGAGCAGGTATTCGAGTATCTCGCCTCTTTCAGAGAGATGCTTCAGATAATCATCGTGCAGGGGTAGAACCCCCTGGTGCAGGCACGAATCGATTTCCTGTAAAATCGTGTGAATCAATTCGCGATCGAGCGAATTCATTTCCATTTCTTTACTCCGATACTCGCTCAAGCCAGCGCCGACGCCGAGACAGCGGCACGAATCGCCATCCTCATGGAAAAGCCATTCTCGCTTAATTCAACTCAGCGTAGGTTGCATGTCGCGCTTCCTGTTTAAGCCTATCCCTGGTTGGCCGGACATCTCGTGCCAGCCTCAGGGTTTTGAGCCCCTGGATGATATACCATCCAACATCAATCTGCCACCAACGGCGACCGAAGCGCGCGGCGTTGGCGTCGGCGTGATGATTCTTATGCCAGTTCTCTCCCCAAGCGCCGAACTGCAACGGGCCAAGCCACCAGATGTTCCGACTGGAGTCTACTCCCTCAGGCAAGTCTGGCGTCATATGCAGCAGGCTATTGACGAACATCTGAAAGTGCAGCACGTAGATCAGACGGATCGCGCCAATCCAGAAGAAGGCTTGCCATCCCAAAGCGAGCCCCGAAAGAATTGAGAGGGCAATGATCGGAATTTGCAGCCGCCGCCAGATGCGATACCGGCGCTTGTCCAGATCAGGACACCAGCGGCGAACTTCCGAGCCTGACCATTGATAGACCCAGCGGAGATGCGCCCACCAGAAACCGCCGTGTCGCGGACTCGATACGTCCTCGGCGGTGTCGGCCTTGGCGTGATGATGGCGATGATTTGCCACCCATCCCATCGGTTCTCCGGAAGCGTTAAAGATGGTAAAGAATATCAGCACGTTCTCGACCATCGGGTTCAATCGCAAAGCCCGGTGAGCCAGGCATCGGTGATAACACACGGTCGTGCCAACCCCGCCGATTGCCGCAACTGCCAGAGCGATTGCCAGCACGCTCAAGCTGGGCAAGGGGTAAAGAATCAATCCCATCAGCGCGAGCGCGTGAATCAGAATGATGTAGAAAAAAACCGGGCCATTCCCGCGAGAATATTGCCACCAGGGGCGTGTCCAGGGGTGTTCGTCGCTTAGTTGTGTTGAGCCCATTTCCTATCCTTTTCGTAGCTATGCCGGTAAAGCCTGCGGCCCCGCAGTCATGATCGTCGCGTTGGCAACCAAAGATTCAACAGGGCGCATACGAATTGCCTGAAGCCGCCGCCGGTCAACTATAGGGGAACCATGAGCGCCGCCTTACATATGGCCCCTGTCAGACTTTTGTCGGCAATGTAATCGGGACTACTTGCCGATTCATCGTCGAAAGCTACCTTATTTTCGTCAAAGCGCTGAATCAGGAATAGCGAGCGCCCTTTGCTCTTCATTTTTTCGACGACATGCCAGGCGGCGGCGATCTCAGAGGAATAGGACGGCGGGTCACAATACCAGCCGCCTTCCGGTGTACGCCACCAGCAGTTTTTCGCATTACGCGAGATGTAGCGGTTAAGCCGCTTTAGCTTGACGGCATCGGTTTCGATCTCCCAGCCCATTACCTGCTCGGCTACGAGAATGTCTATCTCGCGCCCGGCGTTCAATTGCATAATCGTTTTTTTATCAATCATACGACTTCCTTAATCGCCGCATCGGCTTAGCTGGCGATGGGTGATTTCCTTCACGGAGTCAAGCCTCCGCCGCTTTTAAAACGGGCTCTGATTCTGCTTTTCGCGCTTTGAGCGCCTGGTCGAGTTGCCCTTCGGCCACTTCCTTTGTCTCTTCCAGCACTTCAGAGATTTCGCAGATCAATAATCTTCTCGCCTTTTCCAGCGTCCGGGACTGACTGATGGTTAGCGCCTTCTTTTCCTTCAAGCCTGTCAGCGACTCAACGATCTTGGCCAGGTCAAAGGGCGACCCGGAGGAGAAGCGGCTCAAGTTGTCCATGTCCTGTTGCCTGCCGTTGCCGCCTGTACTGGCTGTCCGCTCTAGCTGCTCTAATAGCTTGGGGATCTCAGCCCGCTCCAGAAGCAAACGGACACCGATGCTCTGGGCTTTATCTACAGGGACGTATAACTCACCGCCGCCATCGCCCAGAATAACCAGTTGGTAAAATCTGATCAGGGTGCCATTGATGTCTCGCTTGACGATGCGGCCAATGCGGCAAGGCCCCTGACACGGATAAACAACTTTATTTCCAACAGCCAATATCATTCGGATCTTGCTCCCGCTCAAACGCCAGGTAGTCGTCTAATCCAGCCCAAGCCGGAAACAGCGCCGCGAATCAACTCAGGTTCGCGTGATCGCCTCAGAAGGCGCTTTGCATCGGGCACGCCGGTGCGTTCATTCGACTCTGGTGGCCTTTTTATGTTACGCCTTGACGGGACAAGTTGCTGTGCAATATTGCACAAGGAGGAGAACTGCGGTCGGGCCCGCCGATCAACGTCGTTTCCCGAAATCCCTGCATAAAACGTCGTCGGACATTTGCGATGCAGATTACTTTTGACAAGCAAAGCCTGCTGGCCGGAGGGAATGCGCGGGGGTCTGTCCTGCGCATTGTGCTATCATTCATCTGGATCCATATAGAGATGACGCGGAGTAAACAATGAAAGAAAAGTTTGAAGACATTCGCATTATTGGCAAGCCTGACGCTGATCAAGTAAAAGCCGGCAGTAAATCCTATACGCACGTGTTCTCTTTTCCGCTTTCCTCTGCTCCACCGCAGCGCTGGAATGAACTGCTCATTCAGGAGTGGGTATATAGAATAACCCAGAATCCCAGACATATCTGGATTAACCATAGTAACCTGGTTATTGACTGCCCCGGTGAGGAACTCGGACTGATCGTCGAGCGCCTGGGCGCAGATATGCAAATCGTCAACAGAAAGCATAGAAAAGAGATTGAAAGCAGCAGGAACAAAACAGCGCATGAACGGCAGCAGGACGTGGAGGAAAAACGTGTTCATGATGCCTCGATCAGAAAAGTGATTGATGAGTTGAACCTGCCCGGTTAGATAGCTGCTAAAGATCAAAGAAAACAGATGCCGGCTGGTGATCACGAGGTTTTGCGGATGATCGCTTGTTGAGCTTAACCGGCACACTCAGGTACGGCCCGTAACCTTCAGGCAGCAAGTTGCGGTACATAGAAACTGGAATGGAAGATTAATTCCAGACGCGGCTTGTGTGGCCGCTGCGGTTTCAACCTGCCCGCTTGCTTCCGAAAAAGGCCCATAGACCATGCTCGCCAATCACTCACCTACATGCCGGGCTAAGTTGATGATCGACCGGGAGGTATATTTCGAGGATTGTGCAATATTGCACAGCGCCCGCTTTGGAGCGGGCGTAGACTATTGCGGGCCAGAGGGTAGCTACAGCCATTGCCTGGGAATCGCTCGAAGGGAAGCGAAGATACATGATTCAACATAACCTTGAGACGGAGCGATTCAAAGAACAGATGCGCAATTCGTTGCAGATCGAGACGAAAAACTCGCGCGCTATCCAGGTGGCTAAACACCGCCATGTCTACACGGTCGGCGAATCAATCGAATCGGTCTATTTCATCGACAGCGGCAAAATCAAACTGGTGATGCTCTCATCTGTAGGCAAAGAGTGCATGCTGGCCATCCACGCTTCAGGAGACATTTTTGGCGAACTGTGCCTGTCGGGACTGACGGGGCGGCTGGAAACCGCGACCGCAATGGAAGACACAGTTTTGAAACGGATTCCCTGCCCCAGGTTCCTCGAACGTTTGACGAGAGACGCCTTGCTTGAGGGCTTCGTTAAGTACCTGGCAGTGCGCATCGCCGACCAGCAGGAAGTCATCGCCAACCTGGTGACCGTCGATAGCGAACAACGTTTGGGGAAGACCTTGTTGCAACTGGCCAGAAAGCTGGGCAAGAAAGACCCCCGCAGCATACGTATTGAACTGCGAATTTCACACGAAGAACTGGCCTCGATGGTTGGCACGACGCGGTCACGGGTCAGCGTCTTTATGCAGCGATTTCGCAATCTGAACCTGATTGAGATCAGCGAAGAACATCACCTGATCATCAAAGAAAAAAAGCTCATGGCTTACCTGGCATCGATTGCTTAGAGGCATTGGCCGCCCGCCCTGCGCCGCAAGCATTGATTGCGGGTTGTGCAAGATTGCGCATCGCCGGATCGGCAACCGAAACCTCCTAGACCCGTCTATGAAGGGACGGGAATGGCTGTGAATCACTCGGTTTTCTTTTGCGGTTCAAGGGGACGCTCATGACCGTGCGGGCAAGCGTTAAACAGAAAGAGGCTTTGAATGTCGCCACAACGCAAGACGGCTCAATTACCTGAAAATCGCATCCTGGCATCTCTGCCGGCAAACGATTATCAGCGTATTCTGCCTGATCTAACGCTTGTCTCATTGAAGCTGGGAGAAATAATCTACGAGGCGGATGAAGTCATCCGGCATGTCTATTTTCCCATTAAAAGCGTGGTCTCTTTCATCTGGCACACCGAAACCGATTCAACGATAGAAGTCGGCATGGTGGGCAGCGAAGGCATGACCGGCGTTTCCATCATCTCAGGAATCCGGACGCTGCCCTATAGATCAATCGTCCAGGGGGCGGATGGCGCGATGCGTATGAAGGCGACGGCGCTGGTTGCCGAGTTCAATCAACATGGGGCGATGCACCATCTGCTGTTGCAGTATATGCACGGGCTATTCATCCAGGTGGCGCGAACCGCGATTTGCAATCGCATTCACCCGATACAAGAACGCTTCTGTCGCTGGCTGTTGATGATTCGCGACCGAACGAGTTCTGATGATTTAAGTCTCACCCATGAGTTTATCGCCAGTATGCTGGGAACACGGCGGTCTGATGTGACGATTGCCGCTGGCCTTTTGCAGAAAGCCGGGCTGATTCGCTATAGTCGCGGCCACGTCACGGTGCTCGACAGCCAACGCCTGATTGCCTCGGCCTGTGATTGTTATCAGATCAGTAAAGAGGAGTTCAACCGGGTCGGGCTTGGCCTGTGAGCAGATTCGCTTATGTTCGCCATCAAACATATGCTATAGTTGAACCTGCTGATCATTTGCATTCACAGCTTCCGACACCGGGCCAATCAAATCCACGACTTCCCTTGTGCCGTCAGTTGCTTTGCAAAGAGGATAACTAATGCCTGGATTCGTCAAGATACTGCTGGTTGATGACAACGCTGACGTGCGCGACCTGCTGACCTTTATACTAAAAGACAGTGGGTTTCTAGTCATAACCGCTGACGACGGATTGCGGGGCCTGAAAACTGCCGAAGCCGAGCGACCCGACCTGATCATCACCGATATTTGTATGCCGCATCTGGACGGCATACAGATGATCGCCAGATTGCGAGAAGAAGCTGAGTTCAGCAAGCTGCCGATACTGGTTATCTCAGCCTATGGCAGCGGAGACCTGGCTGCGGCCCTCAGGGCCGGAGCTAACCTGGCAATGCCTAAGCCTGTAGATTTCGACTGCTTGATTGGCCATGTCAAGCAGTTGTTGCCGGGAGAGTCGCTTGACAATTCACACCTACTCACATACACATAGTCAACCATTTGAATGTATAAGGGGAATCCATGCGAATTTTGCTTTTCAATCCTGACAATGGCGTTACTCGTAATTTCATGCCGCATCTTTGGATGTTTCTGCTTCAGGCGCTGACCCCGCCCGAACATGAAGTGTTGCTGATCGATGGCAATGCGCAGCGCATGGATGAAGAAGAGATTGCGCGGTTCGTGCGCGAGCAGCAGATCGGGCTGGTGGGTATCGGCGCGATGACTCGTATGATCCAGAAAGCCTATCGCATGGCCGATGCGATTCGCGCCGCAGGGGTGCCCGTGGTCATGGGCGGGCCGCACGTCACAGAGGTGCCCGACGAAGCGCTCGGACGAAATGGCGGGCCGCGCCATGCCGACGCGGTGGCTCTTGGTGAAGCCGATGAAACCTGGCCAAAGATCGTCGAAGATGCGGCGCGCGGCCAGCTTAAAGAGATCTATTTGCCGGTCGATGAGGCGGGCAAAGATCGCAAGCCCAGTCTACAGCCTTATCCGTCTATTCCCTGGGAGACCATGGATCTCAATCAGTTCAATCTGGTTCCCAAGTTCTTCACGCCGATTCTCAAACGTCTGGCGGGCGGCTGGGGAACCTTTCGGCTGATCCCGATTGAATCCGGGCGCGGCTGCCCATATGGTTGTGAGTTTTGCACGGTGACCGGCTTTTTCGGCGATTCAATCAGATTTCGCTCAAACGAAAGCGTCGTCAGTGAAATGCTGCGGCTGAAAGCCCGCGCGCGCAGCGAAGGCGGGCAGATCGCCGTGTTCTTCATTGACGATAATTTCGCCATCAACATCAAGCGCACCAAGTCGCTGCTGCGCGATATTATCGCCGCCGGCGCGCAGATGAACTGGGTTGCGCAGATCAGCGCCAATCTGTTGCGCGACGAAGAACTCGTCGACTTGATCGCGGCTTCCGGCGGCAAGTGGATCTTCATCGGCATGGAGTCGATAGATACGGCCAACCTGGCAATTGCCAATAAGGGGTTCAACAAGCCGGACGAATACCGTCCGGTTCTCGAAAGGCTCGCCCAGCGCGATATTCATGCAATCACCTCTTTCATCTTTGGGATGGATAATGACCGCCTGGGAGCCGCCGACCGAACGCTTGAACAGATTCGCAGTTGGCCTCCGGGACTGCCGGTGTTTGGCACGCTCATCCCCTTTCCTTCGACGCCGCTTTATAAGCGGCTTGAGGTAGCCGGGCGATTGACGCGACCGCAGCACTGGCTGGATTTCCAACCTTACAAGATGGCCCATACGCCGCTGAAGATGAGCATCGATGAGACACACGCCGAAGTGAATCATGCCTGGTCGAGTTCCTACAGCCCGGAGTCTATAGCCGCAGCCGTAGACTCGATGAGCCATAAGCCGCTCGGTCATCGCGTCAACATCTTCATTGCGCGTCTCTGCTTTCGCGGCATCTACTTTCCGCAGATGGGCAAGCGGGCCTGGGTAAAAGTGATCGTGCAAAACCGGCGCACGATTTTCAAGCTGGTGAGCGAGGGATTAAAGCTCAGGCGCAAGGCTCGTAAGCTGCCGGAAAGCGTCACTCCGGTTGCCGACCTTGAGAGCTCTGTTTAAGGCGGTGGGCATATAAACCTTTGCCGCATTCATCGGCTGGAAGGCAGGAACTCGAACCCCTTTAAGCAGGATCAGGGATGGGCGCGAGTTCCTGCCTTCCGCTTGATTGCCACAGTCGCCCGTCGCGCTTTCAGAGTTTTTCGATGATCTCTCTGATCGATATCCTTTGGTATTGCGAGTTGAGTTTGCCGTAGGAGATCAGCCAGTGCGGGTAAAACATGCCCAGGATGTTAAGGGCATCACCAGTTCGGTTGAACGTCGCGCTAATTGCCTTTGAAGCTCCATACCATACACTTCCGACGATGGCATCTTCAGTCTTTGGCACCAGGTCAAGCATGATCCGTTTCTCTTTTTCAAAGGTGAATGGCGTCACTTTAACATGCGCATCTTTAGCCCATGTCGTCAGGCCGGACAAGTCGCCGGTCAGCCCGACCGTCAGTGCCTTGAACGACGGCAAGCGGAACAATTCGCGCAGGTTCTGGTAGGTTACTTTGCAACTCGTCACCCCTTCATTGCGGATCGTGCTTTTGTCTGATTCTATGGTGTACCACATCTTTTATCCTTCCGCCTCGCCGTGAGACGGCTGATCTTCATCCACGGATGCCGGGCGCGCGCAGGGTTAAATCATGACCGTTTCTCAAAGAAGCTGGCTGGGAAGAAACCCTTTCAGCCTGTCCAAAGGTTTCTCCCCAGTCATCGCTGCCTGACAAACATCCTTTGGGGGGATGCCGCAGGAAGCGCACTCATACTACTGTCTACCAGCATCACTTAGGTTGGAGGAGGATGCTGCTGAAAATTATCTGTATATTACACACCAAATGTCCGGCCAGTCTGTGCAATATTACACAGTTCTGAAAAAAAGCAGGTTAATCAGGGCGAGATTGCGGACAGATTTCGCCTCTTCTAACTTAAAGAGGCTCACAGGTGAAATAAGCGCGATGAGCGGGACAAGAATCCGGCGAGCGCAATTGACATTGCCGGATGCGGCGCTTAGTCTTATTAGGAACCGAGTCTAGCTTACTCTCTTCTCAGATTTTCTGGACAACGCCAGACCACCTGACCGCAACAGCTCACTTGTCAAGGAGTCCAATGATGAAACGAGCAAACTGCCTGATACTCGCCTTGCTTTTATGCGCCGCCGCTTCTGCCTCTGGTGGAGTCTTGCCGCAGTCCACAGACCGCGATCATCCCACACCGGTCAAGTCCAATGAAATCGAAGGCGACCTGGACGGCAGTGGCGATGAGTCTTTTTATTCCTTCGCCGCCGGGCGGGGAGAGCTAACCCTCACAGTCGATGTTAAATCCTCAACTGGCCAGGCGCTGCTTAATTTTGAACTTCTTGACAAGAACGCCGACAAAGCGATTATCTGCTGCGAGTATGCGCAGGCCGACGGTGATGGGCAAAGCGGGCGCGATGTTAAGAGTGTGAAGCTTGCAAAAGGACAAACCGTTGTACTGCACATTACAGTTGGTAAATCCGGCAGAGGGACTTACCGCGTGCGCTTCAGCGGCACGGCTGTCCCGCAAGGCTAGGCCGCCAGCCTGTTCCTCATAAGCAGAAGCGTCTGAAGGCGTGCTGCGGTCGCGCAAAATCGCCGGCATGAATTTGGGTGAGGCGGGGAGACCGAGCCAGGTCGAGTTGCTTTTTCCTGGTGACCGCCCGGCCTCTCATTGTCCAGAGGCTTGACTGGCTTGCGCCGCCTGAAAGTAGTCGGCATACATTTGCGCCAGCTTCTCTTTCACCGACTGGTCGACTTGCGCCAGATTGGCGGTAATCTCGTCGCGACGCCCAAGCAGGGCTTGCAGTTTCTGTTTTAGCGTTTGATCTTTGGTTTCGCTGATGAGTGCCAGTAAGCCATCGAAGAACTTGCTTGAGAACTGGGTGGCATTCGCATAATTGTTTCTACCGGCCTCGTAACTCGCCATTGCCAGTTGGCTGCCGAGATCGGCAATCTTCAGTTTATGCTCCATCTCAGCGTTTTGCTGCGACGCGGTGCGCGAGCTTATCGCCGAGGGAACGTAGCCCAACAAAAACGCGACGATCAATAGGCTCGCGGCAATCACGATTTTTTTTAAGAGTTCCCCGCTAATCACCGTCCGCACTTTTGGTTCTTGCACCATCCATCCTCCAGTTGCGCGCCATGACAGATTAGCGTTGCGGATTGTTGCTCCGCAAATCCTGGCGCGCCATTCATGCGAAGCGATTGGGGTGTCTGCGAGATGAAGTTGTCGTGCGGGTGAAAAAAGACGGGAGGCAAAACGGCTACCGCCTCAAGCCAGTGCAGAGGAAGCTCGGCAGAGCGATGCCGAGCTTCCTTCGCCAGGCATCTTAGTAGCGGTTGGAGCCACCGCGAGAGCCGCCGCGACCGCCGCCACGATTATTTGAGCGCTCCTCACGAGGCCGCGCCTCATTAACCGTCAGCGAACGACCGTCAAGTTCGGTGCCATTGAACCGGGCGATTGCTTGATCAGCATTCTCGTTGCTCATTTCCACAAAGCCAAAGCCTTTTGAGCGACCGGTATCGCGGTCTGTAATGATGCTTACGGATTCGATCTCGCCGGCCTGTTCGAACAGTTGCGTGAGATCGCCTTCTGTCGTCTGAAACGACATATTGCCTACGTAGATTCTTTTACTCATGGTTTCTCCAGAATGGGTTGTAAGGAAGTTCCGAGGCTCAGTGGAAAGGAAATCAAAACGCGATCAATACTTTCCAAACAGCGGCGTGTTCCTAAAGATTATACCAAGCAGAAACACTCAGGCTTCTGCAACACTTCGTCATGCTAACAGATCGATCTGCTGCGGTCGAGGTGGCTTCGAGGAATGCTCGCTTCCTCGAAGCCACCTCGCCGGTATCGGCGTGCAACGCCACCGCTTACTTGCGGCGGCGAGCTTAGCCAGTATGCCGCGCCCGCCGCATGACGCTGTCTAAACCTGGAGCTTTACTCCATCACGACTGATCTATTGAGTCGGTCAATGGCGGTTATCCACAAGCAGTGATATAGTCTTTCCTGGAAAGGTGGTAAATCATGAAACAATGGATAGCTCATTGCCAAACCTGCAATTGGACCGGTGGAAGATCAAGAGAAGAAAACGACCCCAAAAAAGAGAGGGATAATCACCTCAAGAATCATCCTGAGCACAAAGTTAGAGTTTTAGTAACCGGAGAATAAAGCTTTATCCTTTATTCATCAGCCCCGGTTACCAGCGATCATAGGAACCGCCTCGACCGCCGCCGCCGCCGCGATTGCCGCCGCCACCTCTTTCGGCTTTCTTGGCAGCGCGGCATTCCTTACAGCGTTTGGGCTCGCTCATCCCCTTCTGTTGGAAAAACTCTTGCTCGCCTTGCGAAAAATTGAACGACTGACCGCAGTCTGAACACCGGATTGTTTTGTCTGGCATTTTCTATTTCCTTTGGGATTTGGTTTTATCGGTTGCCTGGAGGCGGATCGCCCCGCAAGCGTGAATGAGAGAATCCAAGAGTTCGACTCAGAGGATTCCTCTGACACAGATCATCCTTAGCAGATGATCAAGCTTGTACCTTGCGCCTGTAATAAACAATATCTCCGCCCTCATCTTCTTTGGAGGCTTTTAACAGGGCGTTGAGAGTCTCTATCTTATGATTAACCTCGGACAATACCTGAAACCGCTCTGGCAATACTTTTAGATCTTCACGAGTTCTCAAGTTGTATTTGACTATCTCATAATAAGAAGCGCCCGAAGGGGTTTTACGTTTCATCTATAACCTCCGAGAGCCAGTATATCAGATACAGTAGACATCTTGGCCATAGACACAAGAAATACTTGCTGGATCGCTGTACAGAGGTTGCCTGGCGGTCGCTTGTGATGATCGCCGGCTTGCCAACTGATTAGCTGATCTCAGGCGATTTTAGGCAAACTGACGATCCCGTGCGGGTTCGTGCTGCCGCCTTAAAATCCGATTGACTTGATCTCGCCTATGGACACACGAGTTTTGCCCCTGCTACTATCGCGCTACCAGCTAGATTCAGATCAATGCCAGGGATTGAATGACTTTCTGGCATGGCGAGTCTTTGGACTGCCACGACCCACCTGAACAGGTGAAAGTTATTGTGTGTCTCGAACCAGTCATCGAGCGAGGGGGTTACAGGTGAATCACCATCTTAAACAGATTTTCATGGCCATGTTTATTTTAACGGCGGCGGCTACTGCGGTCAGCGGCGCAGAAGCAGACGCCATTGCTATCTCTCAAACCATACAGCAGCGCCATATGCCCAACGGGACGATTATCGATCCGGTCTTTGCATCGGCGCTCAGCCAGCAGATTGTCGGTTACACCAGAGGCGGCGATTCGGCGATATGGACAGGGCATTATCTGGCAGCCGAAGCCTTCCGCTACAAGGTGACGGCTTCCCCGGAGGCGCTCGCCAACGTCTGGACGGCGCTGCACGGCATCCGCTCGCTCAGAGTCGTAACCGGGAGCAATCTGCTGGCCCGCTGCCTGGTGCCGACAGACTGGCCCTTCGCTTCGTCAATTACCCACGAAGAGGCCGGTCACGGAATCTACACTGGCGTAGTTGACGGTCAGAGCTATCGCTGGGTCGGCGAGACTTCGCGCGATCAGTACGCGGGCGTCTTCTTCGGGCTTGGCGTCGCCTATGATATGGTCGAAGATCCCTCGGTTCGCGCCTTTATTAGTGAAGAGGTCACTGCCCTGCTGGATTTCCTGCTGGAGCATAACTGGGCCGTGGTGATGCCGAATCACTCTATCAGTACAGTCTTCTGGGGAAGGGCCGACCAGCAATTGAGCTTTCTCCAGGTGGGCCGCCGGGTCAACCCCGACAAGTTCGATTCCATCTATGGAAGCGAGCGCTCGCAATACGCCGCTCTGGTGATCGCTCCCATTGCCTTCGACTGCCTGAACGATTATAGCTCCTATTTCAAGTTCAACATTGATGAGGCCAGCCTCTATAACCTGATACGGCTCGAAGACACCGCCAAATACCGCAAGCGCTACATGAAGGCATATAAGATTCTTCGGCGCACGCTTGCAGACCATCGCAACGCGCACTTCAATATGATTGATCGCGGCTTGAAAGAGCCGGACAGCGCACGCGATGGCGAGACTCGCGCTCTGCTGGAAGATTGGCTCAAGCGACCGCGACGGGATATTGCAGTCGACAACCGTGGCAAGTACCCGGCCTGTGGCAATTCACGGGCATGCGACGCCATTGCGGTTGCCGACCGCGTGCCGACCGATTTTATCTGGCAGCGAAACCCCTTCGATCTCGTAGGCGGAGGAGCGGGGACGATTGAAACCGCCGGCATCGACTACATCCTGCCCTATTGGATGGCGCGATATTACGGCGTGATTAGCAATTGACCGGAGGGATTCAGGCTGCGGCGAAAGGAAAACGAATCGTGAACGCAGAAGAGAAGCGGCTTGAAATGTCGCATAAACGTAAAGCGTACTGGAAACGCTGGGGGCCTTACTTGAGCGAACGCGCCTGGGGCACGGTACGCGAAGACTATAGCGCCGACGGCATGGCGTGGGATTACCTGCCGCACGAGCAGGCGCGCTCGAAAGCCTATCGCTGGGGCGAAGACGGGATTGGCGGCATCAGCGACCGCCATCAGTTTATCTGCTTCGCGCTTGCCCTGTGGAACGGGCGCGACCCGCTGTTGAAAGAGCGTCTGTTCGGACTCACAGGCTCCCAGGGCAATCACGGCGAAGATGTCAAAGAATATTACTTCTACCTCGACTCGACGCCGACGCACAGCTACATGAAGTTTCTCTATAAGTATCCGCAGAGTGAGTTTCCTTACGCGCGGCTCGTCGAAGAGAACCAGCGCCGCAGCAAAAACGAACAGGAATTCGAACTGCTGGACAGCGGCGTCTTCGATGGCGACCGCTATTTCGATGTCGTCATCGAATACGCCAAGGCGACGCCCGAAGACATACTCATACGCATCAGCGCCAGCAATCGCGGGCCGGAAGCCGCAGAGCTTCATCTGTTGCCGACGATCTGGTTTCGCAACTCCTGGTCGTGGGATCACCAGAGCGAGCGCCCGCGACTGCATCGCAGCCGCGATGTGAAGAATGCCGCAGTGATTCAGCTTTGTCATGAAAGTTACGGTCATCGCTGGTTGTTCTGTCAGGGGACGCCGGAATTGCTGTTCACGGAAAATGAGACCAACACGCGACGGCTCTACAATCACGACAACGGTTCGCAGTTTTTCAAAGACGGCATCAACGACTACATCGTTGCCGGCAACAAAGACGCCGTCAATTTGCGGCTGAACGGCACGAAATCAGCGGCGCACTATCCGATGAGTATTGCGCCGGGCGAGACCCAAATCATCAAGCTGCGGCTGACGAACCTTGAAATCCCGCCGACCAATGGCGACCCGTGCGGTGACGACTTCGATAACCTGTTCGCAGAGCGCCGGCGCGAAGCCGATGAGTTTTACGCTACGGTCATACCGGATCACATTTCCGATGATACGAAGCAGGTCATGCGGCAATCATTGGCCGGGATGCTCTGGAGCAAACAGTTTTATTATTACGACGTGCGCCACTGGCTCGCAGGCGATAAGGGCGCGCCGCCGCCGCCTGCCGAACGCTTGAATGGCCGCAACAACCAGTGGACGCATCTCTACAACGACGACATCATCTCGATGCCCGACAAGTGGGAGTATCCCTGGTACGCCGCCTGGGATCTGGCGTTTCACTGCGTGCCGCTGGCGCTGGTCGATGCGGATTTTGCCAAAGGGCAATTAATCTTACTATTGCGCGAATGGTATATGCATCCCAACGGCCAGTTGCCGGCTTACGAGTGGGCCCTGGGCGATGTCAATCCGCCGGTGCATGCGTGGGCCGCATGGCGCGTTTATAAGATTGACAAGAAGCGCACAGGACGAGGCGACAGCAAATTCCTTGAGCGTATTTTCCAGAAGTTGTTGCTCAACTTCACCTGGTGGGTGAATCGCAAGGACGCTGAAGGCCGCAACGTCTTTCAAGGTGGCTTCCTCGGACTTGATAACATCGGCGTCTTTGATCGCAGCGCGCCGCTGCCGACCGGCGGCCACATCGAGCAGGCCGACGGCACCAGTTGGATGGGCATGTACTGTTTGAACATGCTGGCGATTGCGCTTGAACTGGCAAGCGACAACCCGGCTTATGAAGACATGGCGAGCAAGTTCTGGGAGCATTTTCTCCACATCGCCAACGCCATCAATCATCTCGGCGATGAAGGCCACCGGCTGTGGAATGAGACGGACGGCTTCTACTACGACGTGCTCAGTCTCCCGAATGGCGACGGTTTCCCGCTGAAAATTCGTTCGATGGTGGGGCTCATCCCGCTGTTTGCGATTGAAACGCTTGAGCCTGAAATCCTCAAGCGCCTGCCGGCATTCAAGCGGCGGCTCGAATGGTTCATTGATAATCGCCAGGATCTCATCGGCAACGTCGCCTGCATGAGAACGCCGGGCAAAGAAGAGCGGCGCATGTTGTCAATCGTTGATCGCGATCAACTGCGCCGCGTGCTCAAGGTGATGCTCGACGAAAACGAATTCCTATCGCCCTACGGCATACGGGCGCTATCGCGTTATCACCTCGACCACCCTTACGTACTGCGCGCCGACGGCATTGAGCACAGCGTGCGCTACGAGCCTGCCGAATCGAGCACCGGGTTGTTTGGCGGCAATTCAAACTGGCGCGGCCCCATCTGGTTCCCCGTGAACTTTCTGATCATCGAGTCGCTGCAAAAATATCACCACTATCTCGGCAAAGCTTACCAGGTCGAATGCCCGACCGGCTCAGGCCAGATGATGACCTTGTGGGAAGTCGCGGCGGAGCTATCTCGCAGGCTGACGCGCATCTTCCTGCAAGATGAAAATGGCCGGCGGCCAGCCTATGGCAGCATCGAGAAGTTCCAGGCCGATCCGCACTGGCGCGACCTGATTCTGTTTCACGAATACTTTCACGGCGACAACGGCGCGGGCATCGGCGCAAGCCATCAGACCGGCTGGACAGGGCTTGTGGCCAAGCTGATTCAACAGAGCGGCGAGTGACGAGCTTTGGCCGCACGCCGAACCGGACGTTTACGCTTCAGCCATGATCGGCTTGATGCATTCAGGAGCGTTTTCCTTTGGCGAATTCACGCGCTTGGATACCGGATAAGCTTCCATCTCGGCTGCCGGATAGGGCTGCAACAACTCCCGCAGCACGGCGGTGTCCTGGACTTGCGGATCAAGCCATAGATCTTCGTGATCCTTGGCAATGATGACCGGCATGCGCTCATGGATAGGCTGCATCAGTTCGTTGGCTTCTGTGGTGATGATCGCGCAGGTCATCACCTCTTCGCCTTCCGGCGAGCGCCACACTTCGTAGAGACCGGCCATGCCGAACGGCTTGCCGGATTTAAGCCGGATGTAAACCGGCCTTTTGCCCTCGCCGATCTTCTGCCATTCATAAAAGCCATCGGCGACAACCAGACAGCGCCGCTTCTTGAAGGCATTTCTAAAGCTGGCCTTCTCCGTGATGGTTTCCGCCCGCGCATTGATCATCTTGTTGCCGACCGCAAGGTCTTTGGCCCACGATGGCACGAGCCCCCATCGCACCTCGATCAAACGTTTTTTGCCCTCGCGGATGATGACCGCCACCGGTTGCGTCGGCGCGATATTATAACTGGCTTTCAGGTCGGTAGAGATTTCGTCAACGCCAAAGGCTTCGGCTACGCTTGCCGTGTTGATTGCGCGAGTGAATCGTCCGCACATCGTTTCAAACCCTCCAATCTGCGGCTGTACGAGGCGCGCGGATGAGCCGCCCCTGCGCCTCGATTCATCAACCTTGTCGCTCGCTTCCGGCACGACCGCGTTTCGGCGACCGGAGTGAGCCTAGTTTCTGGCCTGATTTCATGTTTAGCGGATTCAATAACGAAGCGCAACCGGCGACAAGCGGACTGCTTATTTGGGGTTGATCGGGCCAGGGCAACCGAGCATGGGCGGGAAACTGGCGCAGCGCCAATCAGAAGGCCGAAGCAGACCTTCTGACTGACGCTGCATCAACGCTTTCAGCTTCGCCAATCAACGCGCTCGCGTGACTCGAAGCATTGCGCTTGCCGCTTCTTAATGGCCGCCGGCGAGTTTGCCGATCAGCGAGAACAGCGGCAGGTACATGGCGATGACGATGGTGCCGATGGTCACGCCGAGAAACAGAATCATCGCCGGCTCCATCAGGCTCAACAGATTGGCAATCGCCGCGTCGACTTCCTGTTCGTAGAAATCGGCGATCTTTGACAGCATCGCATCCAGCGCGCCGGTCTGTTCGCCGACGCCGATCATCTGCGACACCATGATCGGAAAGACGCCGCTGGCCTTTAAAGGCTCGACGAACGTCTGCCCTTGCTCAATGCCTGTGCGCACTCTATGAACGGCTTCCGAGATGATGACGTTGCCGGCGGTGCGCGCGGTGATCTCCAGCGATTCCAGAATGGGCACGCCGGAACTCAACAAGGTCGATAGCGTGCGGCTGAAGCGCGAGACGGCGATCTTGCGCATGATCTGGCCGATGATGGGCAGTTTCAAGGTCAGGCCGTCAATCACATGCTGCCCCTTGTCTGTCTTGTACCATGCCTTCATCGAGAAGACGCCAATGCCGATGACAATGGCAATCAGCCACCAGAAGCCTGCCAGGAAGGATGAAAGCGACACAACGAACTCGGTCAGCCACGGTAATTTTTCGCCTGGCCCCAACAGCCCTTCGAAGATATTTTTGAATGCCGGAATGACGACGATCATGATGATCGAAATCACGATGATCGAAATCACGATGACGGCGATTGGGTAGATGAGCGCGCTCTTGACATCGCTCTTCAACTTGACCATCTTTTCCAGGTAAGTCGACAGCCGCTGCAAAATGACATCGAGGATACCGCCGGTTTCGCCCGCCGCCACCATGTTGGTATACAGCGGCTCGAAGACGCGCGGATGTTTGGCCATCGAATCGGCCAGCGTCATACCGGCTTCGACGTCCGAGCGCACCTGAAAAATGATCTTCTGAAATGCTTTATTGTCCTGCTGCTGGCCGAGAATTTCCAGACACTGCACGAGCGGTAAACCGGCGTCCAACATGACGGAAAACTGGCGCGTGAACAGCGCCAGGTCTTTGTGCTTGACCTTCTCGCGGCCTACTTTCGGCAGACTGATTTCGCGGCCCTTCTCGCGCGCGCTCGTCAGAATGACCTGCTCGCGGCGCAGCATCCCTTCCAGTGCCGCGCGGTCTGCGGCAACGCGCTCGCCGACGACGATTTCGTTCAATCGGTTGCGACCCTTATACACATAAGTCGGCATCGTAGCCTCCACCTGCTGCTTGTCTTTTATCTTACTCGAAGGGGCAACAACGGGGGTCGGAGGCCGGGGGTCGGGGGTCGGTTAAATCTTTTCACCGGCCTCCGGCCCCCGACACCCAGTCCCTGCTTTAACGTCCGACGCGGCCAAGCGGCACCTGCGGTCGTGTGCCGGGAGTGGCCGGGCCTGACGGTCGCATGGGCGCTTGCAATGCCGACGTGCCGCGATTAATCAAATCCTGTAACTCGTCGGCGTTCGACGACCGCGCCGTAGCCATCTCCAGCGTGATCTGTTTTTTAAAATACAAACTCGCCAGCGATTGGTTGAACGTCTGCATGCCGTACTTCTCCTGGCCGGTCTGCATCATCGAGTAGACCTGGTGAACCTTGTCTTCGCGGATCAGGTTTCTGATGGCCGAGTTCGGCACGAGAATCTCCATCGCCAGGGCGCGTCCCTGGCCGTTCGCCTTCGGCAGCAACGACTGCGTCATGATGCCTTCCAGCACCATCGATAGTTGCGTGCGAATCTGCGCCTGCTGGCCGGCGGGGAAGATGTCAATGATGCGGTTGATCGATGAGACCGCCGAATTGGTGTGCAAGGTCGCAAACGTCAAGTGGCCGGTTTCGGCGATCCTCAAAGCCGTCTCGGTCGTCTCCAGGTCGCGCATTTCACCGATGAGCACGACATCCGGATCCTGGCGCAAGGCGGCGCGCAAGGCGTTGCCGAACGAATGCGTATCGGCATGCACTTCGCGCTGATTGACGATACAACTCTTGTGGCCGTGCAGGTATTCAATCGGGTCTTCAATGGTGATGATGTGTTCGTGGCGGTCGCGGTTGATCTTGTCAACCATCGACGCCAGCGTCGTCGATTTGCCGGAACCGGTCGGCCCGGTCACCAGAATCAAGCCGCGCGGTTTGTCGCAGAGCGTTTGCACGACTGCCGGCAGGCCGAGATCTTCAAACGAGCGAATGTCATAAGGGATGGAGCGAAAGACCGCGCTCACCGCGCCGCGCTGATTGAAGAGGTTGGCGCGGAAGCGTGACAGCCCTTTGATGCCGAATGAAAAGTCCAGCTCCAGGGTCTCCTCGAAGCGATGCTTCTGCGCGTCGGTGAGCACCGAATAGGCAAGTTGCTTGGTCTCGGCGGGCGTCAACTCGGCGAATTCGAGCGGCCTCAAGATGCCGTGCACGCGCACCATCGGCGCTGAGTTGGTCGTGATGTGCAGATCCGAGCCGCCCTGCTCGAACATCTTTCTAAGTAAATCGCTTAATGCAATCTCTGGCATAATCCCCCTCCGAGATTTTGGATTTTAGATTTTGGATTTTGGATTACCGGACTAAAGCAAACGGCGGTCACTGCTGGCCCTTAATCCAAAATCTAAAATCTAAAATCTAAAATCATTTCACCGTTTCTCTCACTACTTCTTCAATCGTCGTCACCCCTTGACGAATCTTTTCCAGGCCGCTCTGGCGCAACGTCAGCATGCCTTCTTCAATCGCCTTGCGCCTGAGTTCGAGCCCGGAAGCGCCGACCAGGATCAACTCGCGCAGGTCTTCAGTAATTTCCATCACTTCATATAAACCGACGCGGCCCTTGTAGCCCGTGCCGTTGCAGGTCGCGCAGCCAGCGCCCTTAAACGTGCGAATCTCTTTCAACTCGCTCGCCGGAAAACCGACATCAATCAGGGCTTCGTTGGGGGTGTGGACTTCCGCCTTGCAGTCTTTGCAGACCCGCCGTATGAGGCGCTGGGCTTGAATCAGGTTCACTGAGGTGGCCACCAAAAACGGCTCGATGCCCATGTTCATCAAGCGGCTGATGGTCGACGGCGCATCGTTCGTGTGTAGCGTCGATAACACCATGTGGCCGGTGAGCGCCGCCTTGACGGCGATCTCCGCCGTCTCGAAGTCACGGATTTCGCCGACCAGAATAATGTTCGGATCCTGGCGCAGAAACGACCGCAGGGCGGTGGCGAAGTTCAAGCCGATGGACTCCTTCATCTGCACCTGATTGATGCCTTGCAGGTTGAATTCGACAGGATCCTCCGCCGTCATGATGTTGGTTTCCGAGGTGTTCAAACTTTGTAGCGCCGAATACAGTGTCGAGGTCTTGCCGGAACCCGTCGGCCCGGTCACCAGCACCATGCCATAGGGCTTGGTGATATTGCGCTTGAACTTTTCGAGACTTTTCTCCTCGAAACCGAGTTGCGTCATATCGAGCCGCAGGTTCTCTTTGTCGAGCAGTCGCAAGACGAGCTTTTCGCCGAAGATGGTCGGCAGCGTCGATACACGAAAGTCGAGTTCGCGCGACCGCCCATCCAAGCGCACGCGAATCTTGATGCGACCGTCCTGCGGCAGACGCTTTTCGGCGATGTCGAGCCGCGCCATGATCTTCATGCGCGAGGTCAGCGCATCGCGCATCTTCATCGGCGGATTCATGATGTTGTACAAGACGCCGTCCATGCGAAAGCGCACGCGGAACTCTTTTTCGTAAGGCTCGATGTGAATGTCGGAAGCGCCGCGCCTGAGCGCGTCAACCATAATGACGTTGACCAGCTTGACGACGGGCGCGTCCTCGCTCATGCGTTCGAGGTTTTCAAGGTCGATCTCTTCTTCGGCGGTTTCGATTTCGAGTTGATCGAACTCCTCGCCGTAGCTCGGCATGCTGGTGCTTTCGGCCACCAGGTCTTCCATGACCTTGGCGAGTTCCATCTCGCGCGACGTGCCGTAATACTTTTTGATGGCGAATTGAAAGGCGGTCTCGCTGACGACGACCGGCTCGACCGAGAGGCCGGTCATGAACTTGATGTCGTCAATGGCGAAGACGTTCGTCGGATCGACCATGGCCAGCGTCAGCGTCGCCCCGACGCGCGACAGCGGCAGCACCGAATAGCGTTCGCCGGTCTCTTGCGGAACCAGCGCGACGGCTGCCGGGTCGACTTCAAAGAGATCGAGGTTGACCGATGGCACCCCATATTGACGGCTGAGCACTGCGGTGACTTCTTCATCACTGAGCATACCGAGCTTGACCAGCGTCGAGGCCAGCCGCCCGCCATTGATGCGCTGATAATCGAGCGCTTCTTTAAGCTGCTGCGGAGTGATGAGATTGTCCTTGAGAAGGGTTTCGCCCAGTTTTGCCGACATATTTCCCACTACCAGCTTTCCGCCTCGCCGCGCAACCGGCAGGTTGACCGCTCTGTGACAGCGGCGTGCCAACCGGTGGCTTACGAGCGGCAATCAGATGTGCCGCGTGGCGGACTGCACGCTTATGAATCCAAAAAATCTTTAACATATTCGCGCGCCAGGCCGCATAACTGGCAAGGCTTGCGCGACGTTAAGGGAGGCTGTCTGGGGACGGCTAGCGACAGGCAATGAGATGCCATCTTGAGGGGCAGAGGGCGGCAAGAACTCAATGATCAGCAACGCTATCGTTTTAACATCGCGCCTGTGGCGTGTCAATAATAATTACGTTTTCGGGGGATGAGGCTCGTGTTTTGCTTTGTTGGACTTAATCTGTCCAGCTTTGTCCGGCTTTGCCCGGTTTGGATAGACTCCTGATTGAATTGTTCCCCCAGTTGTCCCCTAACATTGATGCTATTTGAGTTAAGCTGCGCGCATCCGATCACAAAATGCTTCAGTTAAGGCTGAATAATGCTACAGCCAAGGCTGAATGACGAATAATCATCAAGACGTTTGAAGTATGACCAAGCTTTCCCATTGTGTAACCTTTGGAAAGCCATTCCCTGAATAGCGTGTGCGGCGCGGCTCGCACAGATGGTCGAGTTGCTGGTAGAGAAACTCGTCGCGCAATCGCCAGCCGATTCAATCAATACAGCTTTAGGGACAGGCACAAGTATTGTTCGTCATGTCTCTGTCTATGAGCGTGAATGTTCTTCCTTGCGGAAATATCTGCACGGATGCATTCCCTTTTTGTACAGCCTTATCAATGTTGGCTACAAGCTTACGGTCTGCGACAACGTGTTGCAATGTAATCGTGGAACCTTTCGTCGTAACTGTGCCTGTTCCACTTATAGTGAATCCGCCAGAGTCGCAGCTTGTGAATTGGTACTCACCTGAGGCTGTGTTGATCTGGAGTGTACTCTTGGCGTTTTCGTCTTGGATGCATATATCAAAGGCAATTAAGGGGATATTAATATTTAGAGATACTACTTCTCCAGGTGAAATAGTACCGCCCTTCACTTTAGTCTCCAGTAGCTCGCCATCTTCATCTACTCTTTCTAATGTTAGCTCATAAAATCCTGTCCCAGTACCTGTCCCAATTACAGTGTATAGGCCAGGGATTGCACCACCAATCTCTATATCCTGGGGTTCGGTATTGGGGCCAGTATAAAAGGCTGACGAGCCTATTTGATTTATTACAGATGCTGTAACTGAATCGAATCCGACCTTCCGCCCTATTGGATCTATAATTAGAAGGTTAACGGGGGATTCCACTCTAGCTCTTACCGTTTGACTAGAAGAGGTGCCAACAAGTTGGAAATGAACGGGATCCTCCGCGTTTGGCCTATATAAGTTATGTTGTCGAGCCAGTGTATCTATAGTGCTTTGCTGGCTCGAAGGCAGATTCCTGATTCCAGTCAGGTCCATTGCTCTCGCTGGAACAGATGTATGTTTTGATTCTGTTGGCGGATTTACTTTAGGAAGACCATCTGGTCCACGAACAAGACCATGTATTACATCTATTTCCCTATCAATCTTTTTTTTGAGTTGGTTGCAAGCAGTTTCTTGAGTAGGATCATTACGAATGGCTTCTCGCACAGCTTTGAGTTTGTCCCTTAGTTCGTAAAGATGAGCTTGATAAGTAAGCGGTCTGAAACCTGATTCTCTCGATGGCGTAAAGCCTAAATTAGCTTGAACATCCCTACTGAAGGCCCCAATAGAGTTATGCAACGTAAATTCGACGGAAGGAAAGATCAGAGAAGAACCCGGGGGATTAGGTGCCGCAGCTTCAAACATTTGCGCTGAATTATCTGTAATTGGCGTAAGATCACTTACCTGACACAAAGAGACAAGGGGTGTAGTGTTCAGCAGAATCGAGACGGTATTGCTAGGTTGGTTCACCGTCGCCAGGTCGAGCTTGCCATCGCCATTGAAATCACCCACCGCGACTGAGACTGGATTGACGCCCGTGCCAAAATCGATCTTCGCCAGAAAGCTGCCCGTGCCTGTGCCCAGCAGAATCGAGACGTTGGCGGTGCCATCGTTCGCCGTCGCCAAGTCGAGCTTGCCATCGCCATTGAAATCCCCCACCGCGATTGAGAAGGGATCGCTGCCCGTGGTGAAGTCGGTCTTCGGCCCAAAGCTGCCCGTGCCTGTGCCTAGCAGAATCGAGACGGTGTTGAGAAAGTGCGCCACCGCCAGATCAAGCTTGCCATCGCCATTGAAATCGCCTACCGCCATTGTGAATGGTTGGACGCCCGTGGCGAAGTCGGTCTTCGGCCCAAAGCTGCCTGTACCTGTGCCTAACAGAATCGAGACGGTGTCACTAGAAAAGTTCGCCACCGCCAGGTCGAGCTTGCTATCACTATTGAACTTGCCCACCGCAACTGATTCTGGACTGCTGCCCGTGGCGAAGTCGGTCTTCGGCCCAAAGCTGCCCGTGCCCGTGCCCAACAGAATCGAGACGGTGTCGCTAGTAGCATTCGCTACCGCCAGATCGAGATTGCTATCGCCATTGAAATTGCCCACCGCAACTGAGTGTGGAGTTACCCCCGTGCCAAAGTCGGTCTTCGCCAAAAAGCTGCCTGTCCCCGTACCCAGCAGAATCGAAACGCTGAAGCCAGCAGCGTTCGCCACCGCCAGATCAAGCTTACCATCGCCATTGAAATCGCCTACCGCAACTGAGGCTGGTTGGATGCCTGTGGCAAAGTCGGTCTTCGCCCTAAAAGTGCCCGTGCCCTTACCCAGCAGAATCGAGACGGTGGAATCACCAGTGTTCGCCACCACCAGATCGAGTTTGCCATCGCCATTGAAATCCCCCACCGCAACTGAGCGCGGGAAGCTGCCCGTGGCGAAGTCGGTCTTCGGCCCAAATGAAACGGTCTGGGTTGCCGCCTCTGATTTAAGCAGCCCGCCCAACATAACCACGAGCAGGCTAAACCACAGAACACGCGAAAGACGGATGCAGTTGGCGAAGTTTTGTCGTTGCATTTCTTCGATCTCCCTTTACCTACTTCCAAATAGCCTTGTGGAGGCTTTTACGATCCAGGATCACGGTTGTCTCAAGCTAAAGATCATCGCGCCGCTTGTTGGCTCGCTACTGTATCACCAATGTGACAGTGGCAGTCCGCTCACGTCCCGAATTATCCCGCCCGGTGAAGGTAATCTGATGCGGGCCGAGCGCTGCGCCTCCCTTAATCTTCAACTTGAACGATGCGCTGGTGTCGGTTGTGGTTATCGGATCAGGTGGCTTTGGCACGATGCCTCCTGCAGGATCAGGGGGGATGATTGTAACGTTGCCGACAAATCCCCCGAACCGGTTGATGTTGATCCTGACTCGAGCCTTTGTGCCGCGAGTTCCGTCAATAGTCGCTTGATCGAAGCTGAGCGAAAAGTCCGGCCCTTCCATCTCAGATGGGATAGCGAAGACCCAGGCGGCCCCAACGAGATTGTCGTCGCCGACTCCTCCGACGATGACCGTGTTGCCATTGCCAGAGATGGATACAGACCAGCCCTGGTCTCCGTTCCCTACAGCACCTGAGCCGATCAGCTTGTTTCCCTGCTGGGTCCAGATCCCACCGTTCCTTGTCCAGACCCACACAGCCCCTGCCTCATTGTCGTCTATTGGCCCGCCGATGATAGCCGTGTTGCCATCAGCGGAGAGGGTCACGGAACGGCCTTGTTGAGCGTTCCCCACGGCGTCCGAGCCAACTAGCTTGTTTCCCTGCTGAGTCCAGACTCCGCCACTCCTCGTCCAAACCCATGCCTCACCAACAGTGTTACCGGCGTTCCCTCCGACAATGGCCGTGTTGCCATCGGCTGAGAGGGCCACAGAAACGCCTTGGAAATCGTTCGAGTCTGAGCCGACCAGCTTGTTTCCCTGCTGAATCCAGACTCCGCCGCTCCTCGTCCAGACCCACACAGCCCCAGCACCATTGAAGTCGGGGGCACGGTCGAAGGGACCTCCAACGATGGCCGTGTTGCCGTCCGCAGAGAGGGCCACAGATTGGCCTTGAGTTGCGGCTCCCACAGCATTCGAGCCGATCAACTTGTTTCCCTGCTGGGTCCAAACTCCGCCACTCCTCGTCCAAACCCATGCGGCCCCAACACCATTATTGTCGTTGACTCCTCCGATGAGGGCCGTGTTGCCATCGGCGGAGATGGACACGGAAATGCCTTGAGCCGCGTTCCCCGCAGCGCCTGAACCGACTAACTTGTTTCCCTGTTGAGTCCAGACCCCACCGCTCCTTGTCCAGACCCATGCGGCCCCAACACCATTATTGTCGCGGTGGCCTCCGACAATGGCCGTGTTGCCATCGGCGGAGATGGACACAGAAATGCCTTGAATAGCAGCCCCCACGGCATCCGAGCCGACCAGCTTGGGTCCTTGCTGAGTCCAGACTCCGCCGCTCCTCGTCCAGACCCGCGCGGCGCTATCGGAACTGCCAGCTTGGAAGCCGGGCCCCCCGACAATGGCCGTGTTGCCGTCCGCAGAGATAGACACACTCCAGCCTTGTTCTCGCTCAGCCCCGGTGCCCGTCCCCACTAATTTCGGCCCCTGCTGCGAGAATTGCGCGAGAAGCGTTGCGGTGGGTGTGGCTGTGGCTGAGTTGCTTGGGTCACCTTGGCCCCTGCTGTTGCCCTTATCGTTCGCCCCTGCCAGATCGAGCTTGCCATCGCCCTTGAAGTCCCCCGCCGCGACTGAGCCTTTGATATCCGTGCCAAAGTCGGTCTTCGGCTCAAATGAAACGGTTTGGACTGCTGCTTTTGGTTCAGGTAGTCTACACAACAGAATCACAAGTAGGCAAAGCCACAGAACACGCGAAAAACGAATCAAGCTAGCAAACTTTTGTCGTTGCATTTCTTCGATCTCCCTTACCTATTTCCGAATATCCTTGCGGACGTGTCTGCTCGCCGCAGCCACGCGTCGATAGCACCGAGATCATCAGGGTTACAGCGCGAGGTTAAACCGCCAACTGCTATCCGAGCGCACTCCGCACGTGGGCTTCCATCGTGGATATCGCCTCTGTTTCAGTTTGTTTATTTCATCAGTTCTACTGCGTCATGGCTCGTATTACTGCGTCACTTACACCGGCTGTCTTAAGCTTGATCAAGTCTTCCGGCATGAGATTAAACTTCGAATTCGATTTCTGTATGGTCGTAACGATTATGTCATCGGGCAGTTTGGCCGTGACCATCTGAATGATCTGATCAATCGTCAGTTGCGCTGAGGCTTTCTGCGGTTCGGCCTGTTTTTCCCAAACGGTTCCATCCGGCTCTACAATTGTGTTGCCACTAATACGTAGTCTGCTCGCCGGAGCATTCGACACCTGGACGGTGATGATATCGGCCTGGACATTGTAGTTGCCCCTGTAGCCTTTCCCGCCCTGCTGAAGGAAGAACATTCCATCGGCATTAAGCTCGACGTAATCGCTGTTCTTGTCTTTTCTGACGTACTTCCCTAGTACGGAACGGTCGCTTGGGGGAGTAGGCTGGACTGGCTGGCTTTGGGGAGCCGAAAGGTCAATCCCTCTCTTATCCAAGGATTGATAGAAACATGAAAACTTTTCCATCATCTTCTTACCGTTCTTGTCGTCTACGGCTTTCTCTATCCGAACATTCCCTGCCAAAACAACGCGGACTGCATCAATCTGCTTTCGGGTCAAGGCTTCTCTTAGAATTGCTAAGTCTTTGTCTGGGAGGGTGGCTGACAAAACCACAGTGGTTGTCAATTTTCCAACAAGAAGACCGCCTGCCTTGGTTTCGTTGCTGACTTCGGTCGCTTCGAAAGCCAAGGGTTCACCATTTTTGAGTCCGAAATAGAATTGATTTCCTTTTACAGCATGGTACTCGGACTCAAATGTTGCATTCTGCTTTGACTCTTCCTGCTTTTGAATTTGAACGCTTATGGAATTGACCGTTCCATACCTCCCAACAATAGCAACAATGCTTACCTGAGAAGTATTCATTAGGCTGCTTCCAAAGCCGGTTGAAAACAGGGTCTGATACCACCGGTCAACTTGTTGCTTTGATATATTGTCTTTCCCCGACATATCGGGTTTACAGTTTTGCGCCCACGTTTGAGAAGATGAGAAACAAAACATCAGCACGCAGATTGCGACCCTGAGTATTTTCATTGCGAAATCCCTCCAATGAATCTGAATGTTGGCTGAAGGGTTGAAGCAGCGTTGCCACGCAGTGCATGGAGTTTTACATTGCCGCCTCTGTGCCTCCGTGAATTCGATGAACTAAGCTCCGGTCCGGTGCCTAACAACTTGCTACCTTGCTCAGGCAGCACTTTCGAGGTACGGCGGCCTAACAGCAGGGCGTTCAGCCGTCGCGCTGGAGCAACAACTGCGAAGCACGGTCAGTCTGAAACGCCTGTTAGGTAGCAGTGGAATCAGATCGTGAATGAGTAGGTCTTCCCATCCGCTAGCGAATGTGACCCCATGTTCCGTCCATGAACCCAAATGTCTCCGGGGGATTCACTGTAATTGTGAAACTCGACCCATCCGTCACTGTGAGTGCGCTTCTCATCACATCCACCGAGAAGACCATAGTCGATCATGACACCAATGTCGCCCGCAGGTTCTCCGTTGTCGTACACCACTCGAACCGAAAAGTGTGCCATATCCACCTCCACACTCCCTTGTAACGCCGCACGTCCGCACGAAGCCAATACCCAGGGGTCACAAGGGCTTGATCTTCAGTCCTCCACCAAGCGCACCAAACGCGCTAAATATGACAATTGATACGGTGTCTGCTGTCCGTTTCCGACCGACACTCTTTACACGCGAACGATCATCAATAAAACTAGCAGGTATCTACGTTTTGACTCGCTAAGTCGGGGTTCGCGGAATCTGGAAAAATGCGGTTCCCATCATACTCCCGGTATATTTTATTGACAAGTTTTTACCAACTTATTTTCATCATTCTGTCTATCCTGCCATCAAGACGGGTAAACCGTTTCAGGAGATTTCCGATGCGCAATATGCCACCGGCATTGCTGACCCAATTTGAGACCTCTCCAGGTTAGTGATGAGGCTTAGACCAATCGGCTGATGATCATTTCGTCAAGAACGAATAGATACGGCTTGCATCATGGCCTGACTGTTTGCCGCCTTGTTAATGGAATGTCCTATAATATGAAAGAAAAGTGGCGAGATCGGCACGCTGGTGAATCGACGGGCAATGGCATTTCTAGCCAGTTTAAGCGATCTTGGGGCTGTGCCTGGCTTAACCCCAAGAAATCGAATCTAAGCCGGTTTCCGGCGCACGGCTGGACACCGTAGGCGGCAGCCAGCCAATACTTTCCACTGCACAGGATCAGATGGCGCTGATGACGGTATTTTGGACGCCCCATGAGCGTGTGGACGCCCTATGAGTGTAGGGACACCCCATGAAAGAAAGTCCTTTCAATAGCAGGCTGCTCAACGTACTCCTGAGCTGCCGGTAGGCATGATAGATGAGGCTTTCGCAATCAAGATTTTTAGAGTTCACGCCGCCTATCACCTGCTTTTCGGTGTAAGTCTTTTATCTACTACAGAAACCAAATAATTTAAGGAGGCGGCAAAGAGGCAGCAAAGAGGCAGCATTTTGGAGGTCATTTTTGAGGGCTCTGCAAAAAAAGAGATGAGCTATCTGCGACAGTGACGCAGATAGCCTTTTGGCAACCTCATGGTAACCTCATTACTGCCAGGTGTTTTGCCTTTGGTTTATCGTCTGCCATCTTTTGGCAACCTCATGGTAACCTCATTACCCCATGGTAAGCATGAAAAAGTGTGAACGCTCGCCTAACGCGAAAGCTTTGGTTGGTCGATGATTTTCACTGTCGCAGATAGCTTTTGGTGCTGGGGCTGAACTGGCGCATAGCGACGTAGCGCCAGGCCAATTTTCCGCACCATGCGGAGAAGCGATCATGCGCCCGCGTCAGTTTGTGATATATTCGCGCCGGACTGTTCTTCTAAACCAGAAAGGGGTTGCTGATGGGGATTCGTCCAGCCGTTGAAACTGATTTACGTGGGATGTTGGCAGTTCGCGCCAACAACAGTATCTCTAATGATCCAGACCCGTCGCCTGGTTATCAAGCGACGATGGCCGGTGAAACCGTTCTTGTGGCCGATGACTGCGGCATTATAGTCGGCTTCGGAGTGCTTAGAGCTTTTATAAGGAGTGGGGGGATTGGCAACATAGACGAGCTTTATGTACTGGCGAATCTTCACGATCAGGGTACGGGTTCGGATATATTGAAGCGTATGGAGGAAATCGCAATATCTCGCGGCTTTGAATGGCTGAAGGTGTATGCTCATTCTCCCAACCCCAAAGATTTGCCAAAACTCGTCCGGTTCTATGAGCATCGCGGGTACGAAAGAATTCAATCTGACGGTATGACTGCTGGCGTGGACATGATGAAATGTATAATAAGCCAGAACCGGAAACACCCCACCTCTTGACCTCGCAAAAAAAGAGCGGCGTAGCCCGTTAAGGCTACACCGCTTCAGTCACAATGATAAAACAATCTTCCGCTTTTCATTCATCCGCTTCTGCGTCTGCTTCATCGTCTGCCAATGGTGCCCGCTCCGGCATGTGTTTCTCGATAGCTTCCCGAAGAATCTCTTCGGCAGGTGTGCCGGCGATCACTTCATAGCGACCTGCATAGAGCTTCAACGCCAGCCGGTAGGCTTCTGTTTCTCGAAACAGCAACTCGATAAAGCGGTCTAGCTCGGCTTGCACGACCAGCGGGCCTGCGCCTTCTTTCGTCATCCCTCGCCGCAAGACGATGAACAGGTCGGCGAGCCACTCGCGGGCTTCCCCTGGGATTCCCTCAATGCGAGTAAGCCTGCACTCATCGTCCATAAACAACGTTGGTTGATTTTCCTGGCTTTCTTGTGTTGTCATGATTCTGCCTTTCTACGCGCTGTTAAGGCGCGTGGTTAGCGGGCCGTGCGGTTCTTTGCTGGGTCGCGCGGCCCTTATCTTTGTGGATGGCCCGGCTCATCACCGGGCCTTGCTTCGGTTAATCAAACACTGGCATTTTAATGTTGAAGGGGATGCGCTTCTCTTTCGCCAACCACACCGGAATGAGTACATGCGGGCATCCCGGCTCGGTCGTAAACTCAATCTGTGACTTCGGAAGCCACACTTCCATATTCCATCCGCGCCAGTGGCCGAGCCGCAACAGCACCGCCTTATCTGTCTCTCTCTCCTTGCGCTCAACCCTTTCCTTGATTCGCTTGTTATCCAGGTAGCTGGTATCAGCGGCAAGGCTCGCCGCGTCTTCTTCGTGAATCCGCCTCTGCACATCCGTCAGGGGAGAGGGGGGAACCTAAGGGTGATATAGTTTTCGCATGGTGTCCTCTCTGTAGTGGAACCGCGTGATGTGCGGCCCCCGGTTGGTTTACATAATCAAGCCTGCGCTCCATCCCGGCTGTGCGTAGGTCATCAAGTAGAACTGGCGATGCTCTGCATAAGCGGGATGAGTGCGAACATGGCGAAGATTGAAAGCCCATCGCATCGTCAGCGCCGCTTTCTTGCCACCGATGCGGCCCCAGGCGGCAAAGTCATTGCGCGAACTATGCAAGGCGACGTGACAGGCTTTGTGCATCGGCTCTGTCTCGGTGCCGCCGTTTGAGCGGTAAATCGGGTGATGCATATTGACATCACCCGTTGCGATTGGTTGCGAGCACAAGGCACAGGTCATAGTTCGTAACCTCCGATTCTGCCTTGTGACGGCGATTCTGGTTTGTGGTAAACCTTACCGCTACGGACAACAAAGTTTTCAGATTCAAGCTCTTGGCTGAACTCTTCGTAGCCTTGCCAGTCTTCGGCGGCAATCATCGTCTGCACTTCGTCAAACTCTTGCTCTATGACCGGCTGCATTTCTTCGGAGTAGACATTCAACTCAAAGTTGCTTATCATCATGACTGTGATTCCATTTCTGAGCCGTTTGCAGCGGCTCGGCTAGTTTGCCCGGTTGTTTGCAGCAGCCGGGCTTTCGTCTTTAGTGGAATTGTTTCGTGTGCGGTTGTCGGCAGCTAAGAACCATTCTCACTGCTGCTTTGCGCCCGTCGCCTACCTTGCTATGCATCTCGCCACCGGAACCTTGCCGGAGTCGCTTTCGGCTTCGCGCTTTGTTTTCAAAGAACCAATCTCAACGGCTTAATATTATACTAAAGTAGAAACGGAATCAAGAAAAAACTTCTAAAAAAGTGTAAGATCGATAAAAATTTTTCATTGTTTTGCCGAATATTATTGCGACCATTCTTCATTTGTCGGACGGACAAGATTGCACTATATTGTAGTTATTCTACTTTCGTGTTATTCTTGGCGCTGATGATGATAAACTAGGGGGCCATGATGATTCTGAACGTGAAAGATGTAGCGGAAGCGCGCGGCATCAAGAATGCCGCGCAACTCGCGCAAGCTTGCGACATCCACTTGAAAACCGCATATCAGTTGTGGCGAGGCGAAGCGCGAATGATAGCACTCGACACATTGGAGAATCTGTGCAAGGCTCTGCGAGTTCAAGCTGGTATGTTGTTTGAAACCATCCCTGATGTTGAGCAGGACGCGCCACCGAAGCCTGCAAGGCCAGCAAGAAAACGCGCGACGAAAGCGTAGGCGATAGGTTATGCGGATCGTTAGCAAGGCTGAAGGTAAGCGCGTGAGCGCGCAAAGTTCGGCTCGCCTCACGATGGAATAGCTACCCATCGGACAACCGCGTTTCTCTGGCGCGGTCGGCGAGCCATAATTCCAGATCGCCTACAGAGAGGGCGGAATGACTCATAAAAGACAAGAGCACTCAAAAAATAAAACGCAGAAGGCCGCCACGAGTAGCCAACAACGATGCTCTCGTTGCGAATCATCTCTCAATTTAGAACCAAACGCTGAGACCAGCAAAGAGGACTCCGCAAATCGCCTTGCATTCTGCGCCCCTTGCTGGTGGTGGTTCCTGGGGGTTATGGTCGGTCCCGACCTGCATTCAATAATTCAGGCAGCAGTGCAGACTCAACAGATCAATATTCGAGGTATACAGAACCAATTACAAAAGCAGGCTAAGGAAAGCCTTGATCTCTTTACTGTAGCGGCGAAGCGGGCAAAAGGTAGCCCGCGAAACCCACCACGTATGGCTGAGGCTCTTCGTCATTGGGAAAATCATTGGCATCAAGTTCGGGAAGCAAAGAAAGATTATGAGAGTGATGTGCCAATGAAATATGGCCCCTTCGGGGAGTTTGCGATACTTGTATCAGCAGCAATTTCACAGCAACGCTTCTGGCGGCGTTACTTGATCAAACGTTTTCGTTTTGACCCTCTGCGGCGCAAGTGGCTGCGCGGAGCCAAGCTAGAAATATCCAAAATGACAGCGCTGGAACTCGCGCTTTATGATTATTCGGATCGGCGTTATTACACTTTTGAAGCCGGATTTAGGGATGGTTTGGGCATGATCTTTAACCTTCTCAAAGAAGGAAAAGACGTGCAGGCCAATATAGCTGAAGTGGCAGAAGCAATGCGGCAGACTTTGCAAAACTTCGAGGTTGAGGCCGCTGACAGAAGAATTGATTCTCGACTTCCCCCGCTCGCTGAGGAGGCGCTGACCAAGATCGGCGGTTGGATGAAAACTCAAATCAACACAGATAAAAACAAGCGCATTCGTTCGGCCTACATTGTAGAAGCAGATTCCAAATCGCAGACATTCAATGAATGGCTTCTCAACCAACTCCCTCCTGCGATACTGATTGCTCGGTCTGAGCGTCAGCCAAAAGAGCCTTTCGCGCCTGGCAGTGGAGGCATGTCTTTGTTTAGCCGGGCTGTGAATGAACTCAGTAGGGAAAGGCTGCAAGCCAGTTCCCGCAGTGATGAAGTAGAAGAACTAGTTTCGGACCAGCAAATATTTGACCCTGCCGACCCAAGCTCAACAGATTTTGCGCGACAACTGGAGACGGCTGATGAGCTAGCTGCCTGGTATCAGCGGGCAGGCTTGACTCCTGCCGAGCAAGAAATAGCTGAGTTAAAGGCGCAAGGGTACATCTACCAAGAAATCGCAGAAGAGACAGGTCGCGCGGTCGGAACAGTCAAAGCATTAGCATCTCGCGCTTTACAAAAGCTTAAGCGATCTCGCTAGTCTCAACTTCCCGCTCAAAAGATTTCTCAAAAAAATTTTAATAGCCGTAAACCTTCTTTCCCCTCCCAGTGCATATAGCGTGAAGGGAGAAAGAAAATGACCACATACGTTGCCGTTTATCGTGGGACGACCATATCTGATTCGCGTCTGGTGGCGCTAAGCGCCGATCCATCTTTAGTTGCTGAAGTGACGACGCGAATACTTGCTGAGAGACAACAGGACGAGGCTGATCCGATCTTAGCTTGTGTTGAGGAAGGCAAGCGCCAAGCTCTAAAGCTAATCAAACAGGAAGTGGAAATTAGTGCAGAGTAAAAGCCCGGCAACGTGTGACCAGCACGAATGGTCGGGCTTTGTACTGCAAATCCAACTTGCGAAATGGATCTAAAAACGATGGTACACAATTCCGTATTACCTCTCAATGGGGCGCAGCACACGAGCCTCAACAACTACAACCGAAGTAGGCAGCGCAAAAATGCGCCGAAAGCCCAGTGGCCCATCTGCGACTCCGACTGCATCGGAAATCTTGCGAGAGGATGACGGCATGAGCGCAAATGTCATGGAACAACAGATCGCAGACCGGGGCCTGCCTGCCGACATCGAGGCTGAAAAGGCCATTTTGGGCGCGGTATTGCTCAACAACGACCTGCTTGCAGAAGTCGAAGGCTCGGTGCGGCCAGGTGACTTCTATCTTGAAAGCCATCGCCGCATTCTCAACTCAATGATGGGTCTTGCTCGCCAGGGAATGGCCATAGACTTGGTGACGCTTGGGGCTGATCTTCGTGCGCGTAACTACTTCGAGCAGATTGGCGGCGCAAGTTACCTTTCATCGTTGATTGACGGTGTGCCGAGGATGGACAGGGTTGATTTTTATACGCGCATCGTCAACCAGAAAGCCAAGCGCCGGCGCTTGGCGATTGCTGCGATGGATGTCTTCAATAAAGCGGCCGACGAAGACGACGACCAAGCGATTGCTGCCGCCATTGAGCGTGTCGCCAGCGAAACGCCGCACAGTGCAGATGAGATGCATGGCATTTATTCATCGCTTGATGAATTTTTCTGCGCTGATATTTGCGAGCCCGAACAGATTCTATTTGGCTTGCATCGGGGCGAGGTGGCAGGACTGTTCGCCATCACTAACTATGGAAAGAGCACCTTGCTGCTCAACGCCGCTTTGTCGGTTGCCGCTGGGCATGCCTGCTTGCCGCTTGCGCCAACGATCTCGAAGCCGTTGCATGTCCTGTATATCGACTGCGAGTCGCCAGCGGCGCGGCTCCGGGCCGACATTCAAACAATGCTCGGCAGCCTCGCGGGCGCTCGCACGGCAAGAGAAAATTTCTCTGTAGTCGTTGATGCAGTGATCAACGACAGCCCGTTGAATCTAAGCAGGTCGGATCATCTCAAGCATATCATCAAGCTGGCGAAACCCTTTGGCGCTGATCTGGTAATCATTGACACGGCGGCCAGTGCCTTCGAGCTTCAGGAGGAAAACAGTAATGCTGAAGTCACCCGGCGCGTGATGAAGCCGCTTAAGAAACTGGCGCGTGAAGTCAATTGCGCTGTGATTTTTTCTCATCATATCGGCAAGACCAACGAGACACAGACTGGCGAAAGCGCCTATCGGGGGCGCGGTGCGTCGGCGTTCGGCGCGCTCTCGCGGACGGTCTTCACGCTTGAGCGCGATGCCAAGAAAGGGCCGGAATATGTTGTGTTGAGTTGCGCGAAGATCAAAGGCCAGCCCTTTGAGCCGACACTGATGAGGCTCAACCAAGAGACGCGCTGGTTTGAATTGTGTAACGAAAAGCCGGAAGCCAAGCCGCAGCCACCAACCGCCCAGGAGATAGCCAACTTAGTTGCGGAACGAGGCGCAGCCCGGACAGAGGACATCAAGAAGGACTTTGCCGGTCGAGGGTCAGCGCGAACTATCGATGATCGAATCAAGGAAGCAGCGCATCTCGGTTTGATCGAAAAGCCAAATCAGCAAGCTCCCTGGCGAGTACGCAACGGCAGAAATGGTCATTCTGAGGCGACTCCGCAAACAGCAGAAGAATCAACGATTTCTGAAGGTTCGCAAGTGTGCATCTCCTATAAGGGATTGCACACTGCAACCTCAAAGTCTAATGGGCACTCTTCTGTGAAAATTGTTCAGGGTAGCTGCGGCGCAAAAGGCTTGCTCAATACGTTGTGTGAGCGTTGCGGCGAGTTTTTGAGGGAATGAATAATGGCCATACCGAAATCAGCAGATCGAAACGAACAGATGAAAAGGCGCAGTCAGCTTTTGGAGCCGCCTGAGTTGGCTGCTATCTTGGGCGTTGAGGTCGGGTGGATTTACCGACGAACCTCGCGAAAAGCCACTGATCCAATCCCCCACTGCCCAGGCATAGGCCGGTTGAAATTCAACCCGCGTGACCCCAAACTTCGCGCCTGGATAGAACGAAACTTCGGCCCGCTCGACCTTGAAAATATCGCCGCAGGGGTGATTGACATGGAGGCAGCCGGTGAATAGACTCCTGCCTATAAAAGCAAAACACGAGCAATCACAACCGAAAGGAGATTTGTGATGGCTCGTAGAAGTTACCAAAAAGGTGCGTTTGAGTGGAAGAATGATAGACCAACGCTGCGATTTTGGGAAAGGGTTTTGGTCAATCCTGAGAAGTGGGTTCACCGGCGCTTCGACCTTGATGAGATTCTCAAAGGGGATCGAAGCAAGAAGCGCATACATGAAGCCATTGCTCAGAAGATGGCCGAGGTCAACGCTGCGAATAACACAGAACCCGCCGTTACAGTGCCAACGGTGCGCGAGTTCGTTGCTGGCGGCTGGCAAGCCTACCTTAAAAGCAGTGGCATCAAGGTCAAGCAGTCGACGATTGAAGTACGGCAGCAGATCACCAGTAAGCATATCGTCAGGGCGTTCGGCGACTGTCGCCTTGATGAGATTAGCGTGATGGACATGACAAACTACTTCGCCTCTCTCAAAGACAGCTACAGTGGCAACTATCAGGTGGCCATCTGGTCGTTGTGGAAATCGCTGTTTGAGGCGGCGTGCGAACTGGAGATCATCAAGACCAGTCCCCTGCGGCCAAAGATTCACCGGCCAAAGGTGAAGAAGACGAAGAAACCGAGACTCACCGATGAGCAGATCGTGACCGTGTTGCGCTGCATCCCCGATGAGTTCAAGGTGCTGGCCCTGGTGATCGCTGTCACGTCGATGCGCATCGGCGAAATCCTGGCGCTCTGCTGGGAAGACTTTGACGAGGCGCGCGGCGAGTTGAACGTGGCGCACACGCTGACCAAGCGCAAGCGGCAGTCGGCGAAGACCGAAGAGAGCAAGAAGATAGTCGAGATTCCCGCGCCGATTGTCCTGGCGCTCTCCATTCACAAGATGAAGTCAGCTTACACGCGCCCGGCTGATTTCATCTTTTGTAATCAGGCAGGCGAACCGCTTTATCATTGGTACGCCCTGCGTCGAATCCTGCGGCCTGCATTGAAGGCTGCCGGCATCGAGCGCCAGCCGTACCTGACTGGTTTCCATCTGTTTCGCCGCAGTTGCGCGCGGCTGCTTTATGAGACCACGCGCGACTCCAAGATGGTGCAAGAATACCTGCGCCACTCCAACATATCCACGACGATGGGCTACATCGGCGACGTGGATCATGTGCGCGGCGAGGCAACCAGAATGATTGCCGACCGGCTGAATATTTCCCTACTTGTCCCCCAGCAGGTGCAAACTATTCAGTAATAAGGGGTGTGACAATCAATTACGTTTGGTCACACATTGGGGTGCAATTAAAAGTGGGACTCAGAATCAAGCCGCCGCTTGACGTAAATCTTCCCAATATGATTCCCACTCCCCACTTGCCCGCAGCGTCCGCAACCCCAACATCGCTTCGGCATTCTCCTCTTT